>JGI20166J26741_11613363_pt1 | contig 11560 bp, 7 predicted proteins | sample TergutCu122P5_FD_26741 | JGI IMG/M metagenome (IMG submission 26741) | reverse complement strand
GCACCCTGAGCAATGTCTGATTCCTTCCCCACAAATTGCTTTTTGTTTCACAAATTTATCCCGCTTGGTTCTCGAAATATTCAGGTTTTTTGAAAAGCATACGCAAAATTTAAATGCCCCGCAGAATAATTAGGCGAGCTGGGACTTACAGATGGGATTTAACTCGGTATGCTAAGGGTTAAAGTAGATGTTTTCTCATCATCAGCTTATTTTGTACCTGGCAGTACTCATCTAATGCTGTAGAATATATACAGGAAAATCCCTGCAGCTGTTAGCCTGGACCAAATGAGGGAAATCTTGTGGAATTTTTGTTCCAGGGTTTGAATTCTAAGAGAAGCGACATAATCAATATCAAGACACTTAACAGAATAAGGACACTGAAAATATTGTTAACTAAATTTTCTTGGCTTTCATCATCTTTGTCGTGTCACTTCTTGCATCTGAGAACATTGTGCTGTAGGTGTGGACATTACCAACACTGTCAAAGAAGTGCTTTACTCTGATGATTATGTGTAGCTGAGTCTTGAATTTGTTCAGTGGTTTATTGTTCCATACTTATCACATTAATGATAATTAATTGAAAGTTACAGTATTGCTGGATAGGACACCATTTAATTTGGTAGATAGAAGATAACATTTTGAGGCAGCGGGTTCTTCTGAAATGAGAGCATTTTACCAGACTACTTAACATTTGATTTCAAACTTTCGCCGTGTCCTGAATGTTGTGTGCTTTCTTTTGGGTGATTTCCCCGGCATCTGAATTTTATATGCCGACGTTTTGGAACACTCTGTCTGTTCCATCTTCATAGGCAGGTAGCATTTTATCCCAGAGACCTTATCTTCATATTTTAAACCTTAACCTCAAATCTCACAAATTTGTCTTCTTTTTTGTGATGAACAGTTTCAGAGAAGTTGTATAAAATCTGTGAAATATGATGCCATGTATTGTGATCAAATTGTACCATATACATCCCAGAGGACAGCAGTCTTGATGAAAAGTGTTTTGAGTGTAGAATATGCTGATTTGGGCTCTGCAAGGCTGCATGTTTCCACTTCTGTTAGAATTTCTACAACATTTTTCATAAGTATGTGATACTTATTACCATATCGAACCGAGAAGTTGAGCTCTGAGATTGTTGCTCATTTGGGATTTTATGCAGCAGAGATTAGTAGTTTGTTGTTGTTAACAAACTACCAAAGTACGCTCCATAAAATTCCATAAGAGCAGAGGTCTCATTTACACTGTGGCAGAAGCCTCAAATCACATGAGTTGAGCTCTGTCGTTACTGGTGGTGTATGTGAGGGGGAAAATGACCCAATAATGTAACAGGAAGTTTGGTCAGTCCGGTATATTCCGGTTCAAAATATGTTGTGCTGAATCAGTGGTGTGGTGTCAGTAGTGTGCATACCGTCTAATTTTGTGTAATTGTAGTCCCTGGAATATAAAATTTGCTTAACTGAACCTGTGTATGCTTGTGTTTGCAGTGATAATAGTTACTGATGGTTGATATAGTCACTGTTACGTGCATTTTCTTACATTAGTTTACATATTTATATGTGTTAATAGTCAGCATTCAAAATAAGGGACAGACCGTTTACAGCCAAGTGAAAGAAATCGCAAGGATCTGGCAGCTTATAACAAGGGCTTATTGCACCTCACTTCTCTAGTTTCCACCTTCTGGAGTCTACAGAAGGGGCCATGTATATTTAAATTTTATTCCTTCATTTCCCATTCTTGGATCTCTGCAGTGGTTTGTTCTGCATCCTAGTTCCTCAGCATTTGATTTTACTGTTGCTGTTGGCCTGTACTAGCTTCTACCACTATCCTTTTCCCATAGTGCTAACTTGGCACATTCTGTACAAACTACTTCATATAATCAAGTCACATCCACAGCCTCATTATGTCAGTGTCTGCTTGTACCCACTTCCTCTAACCCAACAGACAGAGGCACCTTTTTTTCTTCAGCATGTTGATCTCAGCATACATGACTATTGTTCATAATGATGATCAAGCTAAGACTACAATTTAAGATTTTAAAAAAGTCTGTCTGTGCTTAAATCCTTCCCAAAAAATGATAGATATGATGATGATTATTATGATTATGACGATGATGACGGCGATGTCGACTATTGACATTGCATCTGACTGAAGTATGTTGTAGTCTTGTGATTCCATGTGCACAAACCAAGCACATTAATCACTGAGCTTAGATACATTTGCATATTGGATTAAAAATATACATAACATAGGATTTTTACAACTGGAGGTCTCTGCCGTTGGAGAGTACTGCAAGCCTCAGGAGTTCTGCATATAACTCTTAATGCACAACAATACAGAGTAGGAAACTTTTTGTAGTGTGTTTAATATTATGGTCTGTTTAATTGTGCTGTCACAGCTGAGACTATGTAGTGTCAAATGTTACAATTTTAATAAAGAATGACTGGAAAGGGAGTGAAAGAAAGCAGTTGTGGTCTAATTTGAAGTGCACTTGACTGGAGAGACTGAGAAAAACCACACAAATTATCATTAATGGTAGCCCGTAGGGGTGGAGCTGAGGTTTGGATATGGTGCATCAAGAGTGTGAAGCAGGAGTCCTAACCTTATGCATGGCATTCAGTTTGTATGTGTTACAAACAAAATTTTATTGCAAGTGAACGTGTCACTTACTAATAACGAAATTTTCCTTTTTATTAAATTGGTTTTGACATTCATCTTTTTACTCATTCTGGGGACAGTGTGACATATCTTATTGTGTGTGTGTGATAGAGGAAGAAAGGATATTATGGTGTGTACCCCATTTTTAATTAGATTAATTAGAATTAATTAGAAGACTTTATATGTGTCCTTTGTCAGTGTGAGATGTGAAATACTTTGTTGGTGTACAAGTCAACACATTGGCCATAGATGTGGAGATAAAAATAGTCTGAAAGTTATTTATATTTTATATTCATGTGACTGTTATGATACATGTTAAAATGAATGAAGACTGTTATGCCCAGGTTTGGCTGAAGAGTGGTTCATGTGCATTTTAATGGTCGTAAATGCGAGTATGAAGCTCAGCAGTCAGGCATGTGTAGTAGATTCTCTTCATAATATTGTACCTTGTAGACTGAAATAACTCTTTTCATTGCAACCTCTTTCTGGCATATCTACTGCACAAAAGAGGGTTGGAAGCATGATATTTTGTATTGTCTTCATGTTGCAACCCCATTGAAGTACTAACTGGGCATGAAAGAGAGTAAAGATTGTGTAAGAGGAACGTACAAGCATTTATTAATTTTTGTTTTAGATAATAAAATAATAATATTAACATTTTTGAAGCATGTAATTGTTGTTAACAGACTTAATTAATAGCTCTTATAAATGGTACTTCAGTAGTTTGTGTTAATTTATTAGTCATAATATTATTAAAAGGGCTTGCTAAATTAAAAGGAGTGCATTTCCCAGAAGTCCCTTCTTTCACATGATGATTCAGGCAGTAGAACCTTTCCCTTCGTAGATACTCTTCAGAAAATATTTTGTGTTACATAAGTTTTTTGCACTTTGAAATACTGTTTTGCAAGAATTTTAAAAATTACACATCAATAAATCCATAAGAGTAGGCATGCAATTACAGGCATATAGGATGTTACTGGCAGAAAGCAGGTCGTACTTCATTAAGGCTGTGGTACGTTCTCCTGCCCACAAACCTGTCCTTTTTGTCGGCCCTAAAACTTTCATCTAGGTGGGTTTTTAAAATTTTAGAACTATATGGGTTTTGTCTGTTCATTATTTTTTATATATTTTGCATATTTTCATGATACTGAATAGGGGAAAATATACTACCTTTTTAAGGCAACACACAGGCCTTATATGATACTAGCATTGTCTGAGTAAGAAAACACACGAGTTCAGCAATTGCCCTTTGAAATGTCTCAGAAAGCTGCAGTGCAGAAATTGTGAGCAACTTGAACTCTGAAAAACTTGCTTGAAAATCTCTACATCTTGATAAATTGAAGAACTATTAACAGAGGAACTTTTTAAACTAATGTTGTGATTATTTATGTGTCTTCATTTTTAACCCCCCCCCCCTTTTTTTTGGCAAGTACGTTCTTTTTTTTAATGGGTGATAAGTGGGAAATACCTCTTTCCTTGCGATTGACTTGTGGTAAACTTGTCTTCCATGATGTAGGTGCCTGAACTCAAGACATCTGATTTCCTCCTAGTCGTGCAATTCTGCTTGAGATTTTAGTTGTTTTCGCAACTGTGCTATGGGGTGGACAACCAAGGAATTTCTCAAATCCATACAGGGGCTAGGTATTTATCTGCTCTTTAAAAAATGCCCAGACTGGCTCCAGGGCCCACTGAGTGTACTGTTCAGTAAGTATTGGGATACCTTTTAATGGGGTAAAGCTGACCACATGTCCCTCTGTTGTCAAAGTTAAGAATGAGTGGACCTTTACCTCCCTGTATGCCATCATGGCATGCACAGGGACATTTTTACCTGTACCTTCAGGTAGAAGTTAGACTGCTGTACTTCCTCTTTGTATTGCGGCTGCAACTTTGGTTGTTTGCAGAACTTGTTACATGTGGAAAAATTACAATTGTTTGCACAGTTTCTGAATGTACTTGGAAAACGTGATGCTAAAAACAGAAATTGCGATTGAATTTTTAGTGCATTAACATGTGTTTAAGGATTTTATAGTCATATTTATCAGAATTCTTGTAGACATCATGAAAGAAGTAAAAGTATGGAATAATGCAGTTAATCAGTTTGAATAGACACTGAAATATAATTTTGGCAGGTTTTGCTTTGCACGTGTTGTATGGTGTTTTTAGTGTTAGTGTTGTGCTTCTTACAAATCTGTTGGTGTATGGTATTCACAGTCATATGTAGAGTAGCTTATGTACTTCATTTCTGTGACTAAGTAGAATTTTGAATATATACCAACCTTCCTTGTTTACATGCTTTCAGAAGTTCATTGAAGTGTGCATTGCTTTCAAGGTAGGTTTGACTAAAATTCTTAGAATTGGCTATTTTTTTACAGGAAAATATTCTTTAAAATATGTTTTTTTTTGGGTTATAACATGTGGTATTTTATTTATGTTTTTTTTTGCTTTCTGTATCTCTTTTGTTTATTAACTGTTGTGGCTGTTCCAGCATACACACAAAATTCTCTTGTATGGTGTTTCATAGTTCTGTTAGGCATATATAATTCTGTCTAAAATTACATTGTGAGTGCAGTGATAAACCCTCTAAAACCAGTATACTGTGGCTGAAATTCATGTATTCATCATCTGTTCTGCTGTGTTACTGTTTTATTTACTGATAATGCAAAATTATCTATATTTCTAATTACGTGTTCAGCAGATTATGTGTGTGGTAGTAAGACACAATCACCTGGCCCTTGTATGTAATAAACATTATAGAGAGCAACAAATTTTAGTTGTGCTCATTGTTATTTTGAAGATTATTTTGTGTCAGTAGGTATTTAGTAAATTGTATTGCAGGTTACAACCTCTGTCAGTTCAATAAATCCTATTGTAGCTAAATTAGTCTTTGGTGGAAACATGTGTTATTTGGTGTCTTGTAAAAACAGAACAAGTGAGGTTTGAATATTTTGAAGCATTTTAATTAAAGTAAATGCCCTATGTGATTGAGGATTGCGTATAGAATGTAACAAAGTTTGGAAGTCTGCGTAGAAGGACAGTTTGTTCTGGAGAGATTAAGAATTAAATGTGTATAGTAATGGGGGGCATGCAGGATACTCGTGAGGAGATACAAAATGAAAACAATGTAAAATTGTGGTGATAATTTAGTAGTAGGTCATGATTGCTTTTATGAAATCATTTAAATTGTGTAGAATTCCTCCAGTCTGGTACCAGTAGGACAAGACAGGTCCTGGACTATCCAGTATCAAACAGTACTTGTACTGACAAAATTTCTTACACGTAGTTTTGTCTTACGTAGCAGCCAGCTGTCAGACAATGTGTAATGTCAGTTTTCATTTTGTTGTAAAAAAGACGTAGGTTTTTCAATTATCATAGGCCCACTTATCAGGTTTTCCTTTGGAATGCATTGCTGTAACCATTTATGCAACATCTGGTCCGGTTGCCAAGTATCAGGTTTTCCAGAGTGTCAGCATCTATATTAAAGTAAATATACTGTTCTAACTAGTACTGTGATAGTTCTTAGAAGTTATCATCATGAACCCCAAACTTAATTTTTAAGGAAGTAAAAAAGGGTATGGGTTTACAACCATAAAGGCTGAAATGCATATGACAGAGATTTGTCATGTGTCATGTGTGACTGGGCCATTGAATCTTATGTAAAGTGCCCCTGCTGTAGACAAAGTAACATTAATTCCCAAAATTAATACTTAATGGACAATAAAGGGCACCGGTGTACAACCAGGAATGCCTAAATGTTTGTGAAAGGGATTTTAGATTTTTCTTACATGTAATTGTAAGAATTTGGTTAAAAAGTTGTCTTTGTTCTCTGATCTTATGATTGTTCTATCATTTACATTTATTTATATCTCTAAATATTTTTCATATGCACTAAATCTGAAAGATTAAATAATATCTCCACCATAAAATGTGTAAAATTCCATCTCTGGTACTGATCAAATTAATTGCTGGTGTGCTTGCAGTTCATATGTAATTAAACAAGTTCAGGATATGATGTACTAATAAGTGGGAAGAATGAGCATATTTGTGAGCTCAGTGGCATGTTACTCAGCATGGCTAGCTTCATGTGGAGTGAGCAAGTGAAGTGACGTGGCATGGTGTGGTGTTGTTGTGTGTGATAATGTTAACATTTGTTTTGTCTTCACCTGATTTCATGTGCCAAGTCAAGTTTTTTTTTATGTATTTCATCTTGAATGTTCATTTTTATGTCTGCGTCAAACTGTGGCATTCCTTTCTTTGCAGTACACAGAATCACATATTAATGTAAAGTTAATGTGATAATGGTGGGAGATGTTACATTACATGTTAATGGATCATCTTCAAGAGAATAATGTGCTTACGAACTCATGTTATAGGAATGATATTTGTATGTTCCACATTTGTTTTTTTACATACGCACTTTGAATGCCGTGGAAGTAATTGATATCATTTGGCCTTTCAAATGGTTTTCTTTTTCAAAACCCTATATAATCATTCCTTCCCAGTTTTTCCCTCCAGAATTTATGGACATTACAAAGAACTGGTAATGGAGGTGCTGGCCAATGAGTGAAATTTAGAAACTGATATGTTTTTGTCTAGTTCTGGGCAGTTGATTTGAATATGTAGGAAAATTCACGACTGTGTTATATAAACCAGGAAACACTGAAGACTGTCTCCAGAATATTTTTATCTTTTCTATATGTGCACCTTTATAGAAGCCACAGTATGAGAGTTGGTGATACCTGATACACTTGTGATTGATTGTGATTGTTTTTGACAGAACAACTTCTCTTCATATGGGGATAACAAGGAGGACTACAGTGACCTTCCACCTAACCAGAGGAAGAAGAAGCTGCAGTTGCGAGTGGACGATATTACAACCAAGATTCAGCAAGAGACTGCGGCAAGGTTTGTCATGAATTATATGTGGAAGGAATTCATTGTGGGAAGTAGGGTTGTTGAGCATGTAGGTGTTTCAAGTATCAATATTCATGGAAGCCAATCCATTGTATTTACTATTGAACAAAACACATTTGTTCAGTCTAACATGACCCAAGTTTATTTAATAAATTAAATTGCCATCGCATAATTGCTGTGTGTTTTGGCCTGTACTTAGGCCATCATTAGGCATGTCATTCAGTCTTGTAATTGAGTAGATCAAAAGTGGACTGCAAGTAGATGTTTCTGTAATAGAATAGATACATATCCATTGGAAAAGACAGAAAATGAAAAAGAAATTCAAATAGTCGAAAACATTCTATGTAATAATCAGTATAGCACAACTACAGTAAATATTTCCAGTTCTGATAAGAAGAATAAAGAAAAGGAAGAGAAGAAGATCATCATCTAGATAGTATCCACCACAAATGGGTTACTTTTAAATATTATGCCAAAGAAGTAAAATATAATACCAAATTATTTACAGGTTCTAATGCCAGAATAGCATACGAAACTAGTATGTAATACTGTAGAGAAAATCTTGGCTTACAAAATTTTAGTGGTGTTGAAAAATTTAATAGAAATGGTGTTCACAGCTCACATGTCCAGAATGTGGGAAGAAATATGCTGGACAAACTGGGAGATCGTTCCACAAGTGATGTAATGAGCATCTTCGATATTTCAAATATCAGAAATTAAAATCAGCGTTTGCAACACACCTACATGATTCAGTGAAATTTTCTTGGGCAGCCGTGTGAAGATGTGAAGGTTTTCCAACATTTTGGGCACTAACTTCATAAAAAAAGTGGACGGAGTTAGTTCCCGGAACGTCGGAAAACTTTCACATCTTGACGTGGTTCTCTGCCCGAGAAAATGTCATTGAATTCTGTCGCTGCAAAAGCTTCAAGACTTGTATCACCTACCTGATACTGGACACTCATTTGGCCTTCTGGAACATATCAAGGATACTTTAAATTTTGTCAAGTAAGGGAAGTCTATGAATTGCTTGGAAAAATTTTATATCTATTCTGAAACAAAAAGAGGTAATCAAATCACCAAAGAATCTGTATGAGGAACAAATAAAATCGACGATGTAATGGTACAATATGAGAGCATTGGATGCCAACTGTGACTACAGTGTGCATCTTCCTATGCATCCCTTGCCACATTGACACCCAAACTTTCTGCAGATAAACATCACTCCACCACCACCACCACATAAGTGCAGTACTGCAACATACCTTAATACATTGCTGTTACAATAGTGTACCTTGTGCAAGACATCTTATTTTGTTAATTTATCATGTTAACAAAACTTATTCTGGCCTGTAATTTGTACACTGAGTTTCAAAAGGATTTCATTTTAAAAAATGCTCTACACTCGGGCCTTGCTACATAATTTTAAACACATAAAGTCAAAAGGGAAATTCTAATACACCCTCCTACTGTGGCACTACCAGGACCTAATAAAATATAAAATAAAAGCTTTATTTGTACATTTTTCAAAGTGACATAGGTCTTATATGTTTTGTTACATCTTTTTTATGATCTTTTAACACTATAAAAACAGCAAATGTAAGAAGAGGCCCATTAGATTTCTGTTGTTTTTCTTTCTGCATATGTTCTTGAGTTGACATGCCTCAGGATGGCCTAAGTACATGCCAAAACATGTAGCATACATGTGAGGGCAATGTAATTGATTAAATAAACTAGTGTTTTGTTAGAATGAACAGATGTTTGTTTCAGTTACATCTGAATCCCTGTGAAGTACCTGTGAAAATCATTGCCCTCTTTGTCTGTGCCCATGTAGGAACTCATAAATTACTAAATGGATGGTCATGAAGTTTACATTGGGGAATTGTGTGAGAAACTCCAGCCATTTCACTCTTAGATAAAACTGAAGAAATATAAGAGACAGTTGACATGAAGACCTGTATGCATTTCGGCACACATCTTGAGCTTATGTAGGCATACTCATGAACCATTATAAAAAAACAAGAGAATGTCTTTTGTTTACTTTCAGCTGCGTTGAAACGGTTTTTTTTTTTTTTTTTTTTGGTGTTAAAGTAGTGCTGTAATTAGAATATGGCAGTAAGTGCAATTGTTAGTTTTTATCACACACACTGTTTTACCGAGTATTCAAACAACAGCACTGCAGTTAAATGTGACTGCTATACAACCTGTTGCTAGGATATGGAGACAACATAGTGTGTGTTGTGCAAAAAGGAAGTTGATACTCATATGACACAGTTGTTTCGCTTGAAATTTTAAGAGATTGGCATTTGCCAGTTGAAAGGGTAAGGGTAGTTTTTGATTTTGAAACATTCTTGTCTACAAGACAGTAAATATTTTTTTTACAAGCACATATACTAGATGAAGAGCCCATTTTTACTGGATCTTTCCATAAATACTCATTATACTTTGCCATATTTTGCTTGGCTTTGCTGTTCACTTACATATCCTTTGAGCCCAGTACCATGTAAGAGAAATTCTTGAACAGCTCTTTCTCCCTCTCTTCTAGATATAAACAAACATATTCAACCACTGGCTGCTCGAAGCAGGTAGAGAAACTGTTCAAATAATTCCATATCTTTTCCTAGAGTGCAGCGGCTCCCAAAGTTCTTCCTTGCAACAGAGTACTGTAGTGAAAACAGTATGGCTTGCGTTGTATCAGAATGGAATATTACATCAAAACCAGCAAAGGCATTAACGGTTGCATTGTATACATGATGCATTGTTGTATGTGAATCATCACTGTGTGTGTACATTTAACAAATGGGTTTTCAGATTGATGCAGAATGTCACATTCCGGGAAGACTGTAACCTTCACAGCCACCACTGTGATACCCTTAAATCTCACACATTAATAGAACTTTAGCTGTCTACTGTGGCATTTAAATCTGCTGCATTCTGAGAACAATCGTGTCAATTAATTTCAATACTTTGTGCCTATTTTTCAATGTGTTATGCCTCGCAGTGGATATGAATTGCGCTGTGTTCTCTCTGTTAAGAATAGTGAAGGGGTTCAATCATAAAACTACACATATGGTCATGTATGCTTATATTAGTAATCACAGTTGTGGAGTGGTGTTAAGAGTATTGAAATAATTTTTTTTTTCAGAGATGGCTTGATGAAGATGAAGGGGGTATATGAGCAGAATCCTGCGTTAGGTGATCCCATGTCCATTGAAGGGCAACTAAATGAGAGTGGTCACAAGTTGGACAAGCTGCGGCAGGAACTGCAGAAATATCAGAGCTATTTGGAAGAAGCACTTGAGGGTGTCAACAATAAGTCTGGACAGCAGTCTGGAGTTGTTCTTTCTGTGTCACCGTCTGCACCAAGTCGAAGAAATAAAGGGATGGCTCCAGGGCATCATCTTAATGGAGGACATTTTCATCGACAACAGAGGTTACTGAACACATAATATAAATAAAAATAGCGTACATAAATTACTTACTTACTCCATGGAGCAGAGTCCTTCTTGAGAAGCTAACTGGTTTGCAGCTAGTCAAGAAATTCCCCGCGTTTTATGGAACCCAAAGATTCATTACTGCATTCACAAGTGCCTGCCACCTGTCCCTATCCTGAGCTAGATCGATCCAGTCCATACCCCCACATCCCACTTCCTGAAGATCCATCTTAATATTATCCACCCATCTATGCCTCTGTCTCCTCATTGGTCTCTTTCCCCTAGGTTTCCCCACCAAAACATTGTACACGCCTCTCCCCTCCCCCCATACTTGCTACATGCCCCACCCATCTCATTCTTCTCGATTTTATCACCCGCACATTATTGGGTGAGGAGTAAAGCACATTAACCCATTGGCATACTAGTTTTTTAAACATGGCGTACCCGTTTTTTAAAGATGGTGCACCCATAAACACTAATTTTGTACATTTATATTTTATTTATGCAAATTAATTTTTATTGACTTCAGTACATACCCCTGTTGTGCTGTGATGTTGGGTTG
>JGI20166J26741_11613251_pt1 | contig 11560 bp, 12 predicted proteins | sample TergutCu122P5_FD_26741 | JGI IMG/M metagenome (IMG submission 26741) | reverse complement strand
TGCTTTCAAGTTTTGAGATTGAGTTGCATATATAATGCCATGTTTATGTTCACTGGAAGTGAATTGTTGTCAGAATAATTTGTTTACAATCACACCAATGTACTGTTTATTCTTAATAATTATCATGTGTTTGATTGATCAGAAAGCCTCTAGCAGGAGCCCTTTATATATGAGCATGTTTCTTACACGGTAGTGTTGTTGGTTGATCTTGGGTCATGAATATTTGCTGACAGAAGAATGTACTTGTAGAATGTTATAAACAGCGAAACACAGTTTTAGTTTGTTTTTTAAGTTTTATTTTCATTCATAAAATTGATAAAGAAAAGCCTCATTAAGTTTAAATTTAGAGTAAATATGATGTTTTTAACCATGGTAGTAGTATTTTGTTTGTAAGATGTTGCTTGATGTGACGTATAAAACCTTGTCCCTTAGATGAATCTTAAATGTGAATTCTACTATGTTTGGAGAAAAACATGTCCTAGAGGCACTTTGTCCCCCATATCCCACATTCATAGTGTCAAATTGTGGGGCTTTTATCTCTTGCGTCTAATTTGCTATGCTGTCCTGGCCTTTGCCTTTAGAGTGTGAAGAAAACCATAAAAAACAACAGGCAGTATAGGCAGTCTGCAAAGTAATATTGGTACCTGTGATCTTCTGTGTTGAAGTTTTAACTCATTCAACCACAGTATTTCCTTTTGTGTTTGTATAACTTTCTTTATAATTATCTATGCAGATTATTAATATTCAACAACAGAATGGTGAGGTAACGAATGAAGTTGTACACTTTCGGAAGTAATAATACGGATGCCTATTATTTGTGCGTAACTCACAATTATGTTCATGAACTTTATGTGTTCCATGTGTGTGCATTAACGAATGTTTTTATGTGATAAACTAACAAATGCACATTTATCGCTATGTTCGATCACATATTATTATTATTCACCAACGTGTTTTGGTTACTCTTGTGACCATCATCAGGGTGTCTTAAAACAAGAATACAATTAATATTCAGTAATAGTTAAAAAATGTATCCTGAAACCACTTGGTTTCCTATAGCACTCCCTGTTGTCGTAAAATATCAAATTATATTATTGTCAAAATTCAGTAAAATATGTGTCTTTATGTCATTTATTGGATGTGTATAGTTGATTCACACCCTGTTAGATAATTGAGTTGTGTGCAGTAGAAGGGATCACCTAAGTCTAAATAGAAAATCAAGTGTAACAGCAAGTGGTTTTATCATACAGTTTGTACAATTATTTGTATATTAATTGTATTCCTGTTATAAGACACCTGGCTGCTGGTCACAGAGTTGACCGAAACATGATGGTGAAGAATAATATGTGATTGAATGTCTTTATATTCAGTTCAATTCATTTCAGTTTATTCAGTCCAAGTTGTCACATATTGGACATGTCAAACTCAGTTTACAATCCATATATAGACTCTTAAAAACTTCACAATATATAATTAAAATACCCCAATATAATACACTGCCCTAATATCAGCATTAACTAAAACATATAAGGATGACCAAGGATAAAACTGTCATACTTTTACAGTCCACTAAAATCGGAATGACATAAACTTATCTGCTGAATAAGAAGCATAATGCAAGAGAAAGGATTTTAATTCTGTTTTAAAAGATTTGAAGTTGCCCTTTTTTAATATTATCTGGCACCTTTTTGTACAATCTGACACCCATATTTACCATGCTTCTTCTGAAGAGGACTCTGTTGCAGGATTGTACATGTAAATCCAGTTTTCTTCACATGTTATAATTATGAATATGTATATTTTGTGCCAGTGAGTCTTTGTACTTTTTAATGTAACATATCACTTCAAGTGTATATATGTATGTGTATATATATATATATATATATATACACACACACACACACACACACACACACACACACACACACACACTTGAAGTGATATGTGTGTATATATATCTATGTAAAGAAACCACTGTGAGTGTATTGTAATATTTAAATGTCTACACAACGTACATTCACTAACCCCACTAATTATTCAAATAACCATTTGTTTTTACTCTCATTATCTCTACCAATAAAATTATACTGTACCTCAGACTTGACTGAAAATAATCATATAAGGGCTCATAATTTCTTTTAATGATTTAATAATATGGGATTCTTTACTCGCATTTGAACTTATTGATTGTACTTGGGGGTCCCATTTTAGGTTTTGTGTGATACTGTTGCCTGAGAATCTCAGTTCTGATTTATAGGTGATATCCATATTTTTAATGGTCTATTGGTCTGAACATAATGTATAGCTCCCTTTTTATAAAAAAGTTTTACTTTACCTATTTTCAACCTGTCTGGAATAATGCCTAATTTAAAACAAGCATTGTGAATATGAGCTAAAGGTTTTTTTAATGTTTTCAATGCACTGTTTAACTAAGTATTCTGGAATTTCAACAAAACATGCTGAGAATTTGCCTTTTAAACTTCTAGTTACACACTTTACCTCATTTTCCATTACTGGAAAAATGAATGTTATTAGGACAGAAGTTTGTCATTTGCTGTGATATTTGAACGTTAACATGACAGCCATTTTGGTTTAAATGTTCACCTATGATTCGTACACAAGAGGATTTCAGCATGTCTGATATATTTTGGGGGTTTGATATTATTTCTGTTCCATTAATCAATCCCATTTTTTGATCATATTGCAGGGATTTCCCAGCTAAGTTCATTCACATAAACTTTTTTACTGGAAATTCTCTATGAAAATACTAAATGATCATATCCATAAAAACATTAAAAGTGGTATTTATGTAAGAGTTTGAAAAGATCTCTTGCCATGACTCTTTTTGTCATAAATACTACTAAATTCTTCTATACTATCTTCAATAAACTGTCTTTCGTGACCTTTACTGTCCCTCTTTATGGCTCATTGACATTTATGTGCAATATTTGCACTTGGTGATCTGAGTAACCCAAATCCAACACTGTTAATGAAATTTCGTAATTTTGCTTGTTTACTTCTAAAATTTGTTAGTATTTTCTTACATAGATACGGTAACCTCAGTGTTCACTACCACATCTACTGAAATTGCTTACTAATTTCAAGTGATCAATATTTAATACCCTTATTTGCTCCTCCTTTAACCAGTGTTCTGTAAAACATAAAACATGTATGTTTTTTAAGTCTGATTGTAATAAAATAGGTAATTTCAGTAACACATTATTTAGGCTTTGAACATTATGGTGAAGGATCGATATTACATGAGAATTTTAAGTCCTTTCTGATACCTACCTCTATGTCTACCATAATTGTTACTTGTTGGTACCTATCCACAAAAAATCATCACTTCTTGTTACAGGTGGTTTCTGAAGTCTTTTAGATGATCAAGTGATTGCCTTAATTTCACTTAGTTCCCAATTTCTATTCCCTTGGAATTCATTGTCTTCATGACTATCATCCAATCCTCTGTCCTTCCTTGGTTAATTTTCTTCTCCTCTAGATCCCTGATTTTTATTTTTCTGCAGAATGTGATTTTCCTGCTTTCCTATTTCATGATCTTCCTTCCATTTCATACTGATTGTTTCTCTGTCTTTTCATTTCAAATGTATTTTATAGTAGTCACATTTTTTTTGGCAGCCAGTTCTTTCCCCTTAAACAGGTCACTATCTGGATCCACCTTTATAAGAACTGTTTTTTCATCATTCTTCATCTGTTTCCTTAGCTTTCTGTTAAATGTTTTCACCTGTTTGTTCACACACAAATCCATATCTAAATCATATCTATGTGGGACACTCATTAGTATAACATTTGTTTGGCTGTTTTTCATAACAAAGGCTTGTGTATGATTAAGACCATCCCTAGTCTCATTTCTTCCTGCATCCTTTGTGCCTTCCCACACTACCACCACATCGTTTATGTCAGTTTTTTATTTTCCCTTTTGCTGTATTTGTTATAGTCTCCACACATGTTCCTGGCTTTACAAACTCCTGAACTTCAAAGCATTTTCCAGGTTTGTTTTACTTCGGATGCACAGCCTCTTGCACGATTGTCCATGATGATTATAATTTTGTGTTTCTTCTTGTCTGATGTGATCTTTTATTCTTAACCTTTACTTCCATTTGTCAAAACCCCTCTGATCACATCCATTCCCATTGCACAGTAGATTGGAGCGATATTTTATGACAGGTATTGGATATGTTTTTAATTGTCTTATAGATTCAATTTTTTTTTCTTCCAGCCACTACTTTTGGCCACTTTGTTTCTATGTCTGTTTATTTTTTCTTCCTCAACCGATTCATTCAAACTTGCGATCTTAGCTGAAAAAATGTTGATTTTTGTGAATATAACCTCTTTCACTGTCTGCCTCGCAGCTGTGTTTAGAATCTGGTGTAATTCTGCTGTACCACATTTAAGGTCTTCAAGTTCTGCACACACCACCTTTTCTCGAAATAATGTGCATTTGTCTGTTTATTGTATAAGTATAAAAAATTATGTTCATCTTTATTAACATTATAAAAGTGAAGAAACCATCAGTATGACACTGTTGCTATTTCTTTGGTCCACACATTCAGTAATGTGACCTTCAGTTATTTTGTTGCGAAATTTAATACAGTGCAATGTACTGATTAACTTGGAATCTATTGCAGGCAGAAAATGAGATTCTTCAAATGGCATTTTCAAATGAATGACATCCGTATCATCAACTGCATTGTAATATAATTGTGCCTTGTTTATTGGTCCTAAGAAGTGTTATGTCATGAAGCAATATAGTTTTTACTGCTGACTTTAAGTATTTGCTTGTATAACACGATTACCTCTATAAAATGTCCAATGGTAGGTTATTGAACCTGGTCTGATGTCACACAAGACAGAGAAGTCATGTGATGCCTGTTTACATTACACAGGTATAATAACGTGACTGATGTAGGAGGATCATAAGTTCAAGATACAGTAGTATTAATCTGAAGAAATTTGTTGCTTGTCTGAAAAGTTGGTGAGACTTGTGCTAAAGGTCATGATGCAAAATGACAGAGAGTTTGTAGAAGTAATCCTGCTGTGCTTAATGTGTTGCGTTTGTACATACATGTCAAGTGGTCATACAAGGTGCTTTTTACATTTTGTGATATAAAAGTTTCTAGGAATACACCAGTAATTTTAACAAATTGTACAAACATATGATACAGTTGGAATGTTTAGTATAATATTATGACATGCAATTTTTACAGATGTTTTTATTTATTTAATGTAACTACATAAATTTAAAATGTAATTGTATTCTTTTCATTGTGCAAATTCTGTACGTCACGGTATGCTACAACATTTGCATAGAGAATCATTACTTAGTATTATTTTGATCCCCAAATGGAGGCGGCAGGAAGTACTCAGAATAATTTATGTCTTTGTTCCTGCCAATGCTTATATAGACAGATTAGTAGGACATAATAGTTTCTAATCATACAGTTTAGGGACATACACATTTCTTTACACAATGCCTGCTGGTATAGATTTCCACTAACAGCTGTGAGACATAATCCCAAAGTTTTGCACTGTTGTGTTTGTAATTTTGTACAAAAATGTTTCATGCAAAATTTGTACTTATATTTTGACCTATATTAATACTAAATTTTGCATATTTTTGAAGGTGTGTTGTTATTTACGAAATTAGAACCCTACATAATGTGGTAATAGTGGCAGTAGTGTTGCTCCCACTATAGACGTTTGTATGGTGGTGGCCATTTTGGCATTATTCATGGCAGGAAATTGAAAAAAATTCAAAGGTAGGTTCATTTCCTGTCGTATAATATTAATATTCTACCAAGTTTAGTGAAAATGTATGTGTTTGTTCAAATGTTTATAGAATGAAATGGAGTAATCAAAGTTTGTTTGTGCGGTAAGTTTATTCTTTAGTGTAAAGTATTTTAAGTAGACTAAAACATTAACTGAAAGACAGAGGCAAATACCATGAAACTTGGCAATGGTAACCACGGCATGGTACATTGTGGATAGTGGAACAGCCTCCAATATGGAGGGTAGCTGCGAATATATTGAATAAGCAGTTGCAGACAACCGACAAGACGTGGTCCTCCAGCTTGGGGTAGGGTGAGTTGCTAACAACTCCTCACCATACAAACTGGTCTTGTTACGAAACGAATACAGTTGCCTTGGGCCAGCACTGATCCTTTAGTATGACCTAATCAATGGACAAGGGACGTGAGATTTGGTACATGGAATGAAAGGAGTCTGTATAGGCCAGGTTCATTTATAACAGTAACAAGGGAATGGGGAAGGTGTAAATTAGTTTGAGTGGGTGTGCAGGAGGTTAGGTGGGATGAAGGGGGTTTATATTTTGTTCTACAGAAAAGGAAACGAAAATCATCAATTGGGAACAGGTTTTTTGTGCACCACAGTGTAGTATTAGCAGTTAAGAGAGAAGAATTTGTTAGTGATAAGATGACGTATATAGTTCTGAGACGTTGCTGGTGTAATATCATTGTTTTGAATGTGCATGCACCAAATGATAAAAGTGATGATTCAAAAGACAGTTTTTGCAAGAAATTAGAGCAGGTTTTCAACCATTTTTCGAAGTGCAATATGAAAATTCTGTTAGGAGATTTTAATTCAAAATTGGGGAGAGAGGATCTGGTGGTTGAGGGCATGAAGTTCCCACACCAAAACATTCATAAATGCACTTGTATCTCTCCTGATGGGAAGACTCACAGCCAGATTAATCACATATTGATAGATAGCAGATGGCATTCAAGTATACTTGATGTACAGTCTCTCAGCGGAACTGACCGATACTTATCGCTATCTGGTGGTTGGCAGTAAGTGAACAAGCAGCACAGAATTTTGATGTGGGAAGCTTTAAGCTAAGTAAGCTGTAGGTTATGAAACAGGTTTGCAGCTTTGGGGAACTTACCGTACTTGGTAGCAAGGACATAAATAGGGCTTGGGAAAACATTAAAGAGAATATCTAAACATTATCTGAACAGAGTCTAGGTTTGTGTAGATTGAAGCAGCATAAACTGTGGTTTGATGAAGAATTTTCTTGATTTTTAGATCAAAGGAAGAAGGCTAAAATGCAGTGGTTACAGGATCCAGACCACAGCAATGTAGATAATAAAAACAGTGTATGACATGAAGCTAGCAGACATTTCAGGAACAAAGAGAAGGAATATCTAAGAGATGAAATTGATGAACTTGAAACTAATGGTAAGATCCAAAGTATCAGACTTGTATTAATGACTTTAAGAAGGCTTACCATCCTAGAACTAATATAGTAAAGGATGAGACGGGTAATTTGGTTACAAATTCCCACAGTATTTTGGCTAGGTGGAGGAGTTGAAGGTACATGGGGTTAATGACATTAGGCAGACAGAAATAGATATAGCAGAGCCACTAGTGTCTGAGCTAAGTGCCTTTGAAATTGAGATGGCTGTTAAAAAGCTAAAAAGACACAAATCACTTGGTATTGATCAAATCCCAGCAGAACTGATTAAATCAGGGGGGTAGGACAATTTTCCTCAAGTCCCATAAACTTACTAATTCTATTTGGAATAAGAAGGAAATGCCTAAAGAGTGGAAGGAGTCGATCATTGTACCTGTTTATAATAAGGGTGATAAAACAGAATGTAGTAATTATAGAGGCATACCACTTTTGTGAACTACATACAAGACAGGGTGTTTGAGAGTAGGGTGTTGAGAATATTTGGGCCTAAGAGGGATGAGGTAACAGGGGAGTGGAGAAAACTATATAATGAGGAACTTAATGGTCTGTACTCCTCACCCAATATTGTGCGGGTGATAAAATTGAGAAGAATGAGATGGGCAGTTCATGTAGCACATATGGAGGAGGAAAGAGGCATGTATAGCGTTTTGGTGGGGAAACCTGAGGGAAAGAGACCACTGGGAAGACCCAAGCATAGATGGGAGGATAATATTAAGATGGTTCTTCAGGAAGTGGGATGTGGGGGTATGGACTGGATTGAGTGGGCTCAGGATAGGGACAGGTGGTGGGCATTTGTGAATGCAGTAATGAACCTTCAGGTTCCATAAAGTGTGGGGAAGTTCTTGACTGGCTGCAAGCCGGTTAGCTTTTCAAGAAGGGCTCTGCTCCGTGGGGTGAGTAAGTAAGTAATTAAACTACATACAAAATATTATCCACCATCATGCTGTCAAGGTTAACTCCATATGCAGAGGAAATTATTGGGGATCATTAGTGTGAATTTTGACACAGCAGGTCAACTACTGATCATATATTCTGCATTTGTCAAATAATTGAGAAAAAAATCGGAATACAATATAGCGCTATATCAACTATTTATAGACTTGCAGGAAGCCTATGATTCAGTTAGAAAGGAGGTCTTGTATAATATTCTTATTGAATTTGGTATACCCATGAAACTGGTAAGGCTATAAAAATGTCTCACAATAAAACCTATAGCAGAGTTTCAGTACGCAAACATTTGCCTGACATGTCTCCTATTAATAATGGTTTGAAACAAGGAGATGCTGTATTGCCATTTATTTTCAATTTTGCTTTAGAATATGCCATTAGGAAGGTTAAGGTAAACCAGGATGGCTTGAAATTAAATGGTAAACATAAACTTCTGGTTTATGCTGATGATATTAATATATTGGGTGAAAGCATACTAACTATAAAGAATAACACAGGATCTATAGTAGTTCCTTGTAAGGAGACTGGACTGATGGAAATGCTGATAAAACTCAGTACCCAGTCATGTCTCAAGATCAGAATGCAGGATGAAGTCACAATGTAGAGATTGATAATAGTTCCTTTGAAAGGGTGGAAGAGTTCAAATATTTGGGAAAACTGTAATGAACCAAATTTTATACAAGAAGTCAGGGAATACTTGCTATCATTCAGTGCAGAATCTTTTGTCTTCCAGGTTGCTATCTAACGATCAAGATGTACAGAACTATAATTTTTCCTGTTGTTTTGTATGGGTGTGAGACTTGGTTGCTCACGCTGAGGGAGAAATGTAGGCTGAGGGTGTTTGAGAATAAGCTGCTGAGCATATTTGGGCCTAAAATGGACGAGGTAATAGTGGAGTGGAGAATGCTATGTAATGAGGAGCAACAATATGTCCTCTCCATCTAACAATTTTTCAGGTGATGAAATCAAGAAGAATGAGATGGGCGGGACATGTACCATTTATGAGGGAGAGGAGAGGTGTATACAGGGTTTTGTTGGAGATACCTGATGAAAAGAGACCACTTGGAAGGCCCAGGCATAGATGGGAGGATAATATTAAGATGAATCTTCAGGGAGTGGGTGGGGTGGCATGGACTAGATTGATCTGGCTCAGGACAGGGACAGGTGACTGGCTGTCGTAAACACAGTAATGAAGCTTTTGGTTCCATAAAATGAGGGGAATTTGTTGACTAGCTTCAAACCAGTTAGCTTTGAAAATGGACTGTGCTCCATGGAGTAAGTTAATAATTAACTGGGTTCTTGGAGTTTAAAATTTTTAAATATTGTTTAGATTAGGCCCATTATTTAAAGCATAAATGAAGAAATATAATCCAGGACTTAATGTAGCTGGTTTTATTGAAACTTCTGTTTTGGATTAAGTAAGAACACTTAAATTTTTTGCTTTAGACCGAAACATAGCCCAGCACCATTAAATTGCCTTATTATTGCTTCTGACTGTTACTGTCTTATAAGAACTCATTTCTTCAGTAGCCAATATGCATGCAGTAATTAAAATGGCAACAAGGACTGGAATTGATGCAAAAATAAGTCTCTGGTACTTATAACAAATTTGGAACTTGGTGCTTAGTGCAACATATTATGCCAGGGGACAAATGAGTGTATCCACCTAACATTCTTGTGATGGATGTGAAGATCCCACCACATGTATTGCACCCCAACTTTGCTGATTTTGTTCAACTTGTTTTAAATGACCCTGCGGAGTAAACATGCCTGACATTACAAGTTCTAAATCGTGTGTGTTTTGTAAATGAATTATTCCCGAGTGATGCCTTGTGGTGCTAAACCCCCAAGCAGGAGGTGGACTAACACGGTCTATCACTACATATGCAATATAAACTTTGTATCTGGAGGCTGTTCCCCCATCTCAAAATTGAGTATGTGCTGTGACATGATAAAAGAAAAACAAGTTGACAGCGAATTTGAATGTCCTGAAGAAATGAAGTTTGTTCTATTCACGGGCGGTCGCGTCTAATCCGCAAACCGGTTGCCGCTCCACAACAGCAAGGCTGTACGTATTTCTACAAGTTGTCGCCAGAGGTCAGGCACGATACTACGTTACAACTTGTGCTACTGTCTAGTGACTATTTGTTGAACGTGTATCGTCATGGACAGTGTGTGCAACATTTACGTATAATGCCCTGCCTGTTTTGTCTCCGTTGCCGTTACAGTGATTGCCCGTGTAGTTCACCGCCCATTAGAGCCATCAATATGCTTGACGATCCCCTTCTGAGCGCTTAAATCAAGATGGCAGTGTTTATAATGTTGACAACCTGACATAGTTCCGTCGAATTGTGTCCGTTTGTGGTGTGTGATGGTTGAGTACTGTCAAAAAGTATGAAATATGGCATCCACTGGCATTATTCCGACATACCAACGTTTTGTAAATGGTGTTCCGGTACCGTCGTTTTCTCGGCGATCGTTTAGGCCAAGAGAAAAGTATTTAATAATTTTAGTGTTCTTAACGTTTGGTGTAGTGTGCTTCGGAGCATTCTTTTTCCTGCCGGAATTCCGAGGTGGCTCGAACACTGTGAATAGTGTGTATAATGTGTATAAACATATGCAAAAGGCAGGCCCAGACTTACTAATACCTGCACCACCACATGGTGACGAATTTAGTGAAATTCCCGGAGGTGGTAAATTAATTAGACATGACGATTTTGAACATCCGGATCCCCATAAAATTGAAGATAAAGCAAAACTATTGGCCAAAATTGAAGAGGATGTGGAAATTGATAAAATGAGAAATCAAAAGGTGTTGGAAAGACCGGATATAATAGATAAGCCAAATCCGCCAGTGAGTGTAAGTTCATCACAGAAAACCAGTGCTTCTCAGAAACAAGTTGAAATTGTGGTAGATGAAATATCTGTACCAGCGCATAACAAGATTGTCACTATTCCACCAGCACCAAGTGATCATTATCCAGACACTAGTGGTGGGGAAGATCCTGATCCTGTAGCTCGTGAAAGAAGGCTTAAAGTGAAAGAGGTAAGGCCTTTGATCTTCAGTGATATCGCTTATTGTTCATATTTAAAAGTCCATGTGCTTAATTACATACTGTGCTATGAAGATGTATGGAAGATGGAGGTATAGCTCCATGCATTCTAATGCTGGTCACCAGATGGCATTGAATGGTCAGCTTCACGCCCTGGGTGCTTTATTCCCGGGGAAAGCAACCGTGTTACCATTAGGTAGAAGGAGGAATGGGTTCCAGAGTTGGTCTGGTTGCTATAGTGAAAAATCTTTCCAGTTGTCCAGCCTGTGGTCTGGTGACTATGAGGAGATATTCCAGCGCCCATTCTAACTAAAGCTGTCAAGAATTTATT
>JGI20166J26741_11613140_pt1 | contig 11562 bp, 10 predicted proteins | sample TergutCu122P5_FD_26741 | JGI IMG/M metagenome (IMG submission 26741) | reverse complement strand
TTACTATTCTTTACTTATTCTTAAAATGAGTTACTTGTTCGGCAGAACAAAGTATAATTTTATATTGTTAGTCAACAAATGTGAGGGAGATTGACAGAAAAAAAGCAAATGTCCCTTTCCAGATATGAACACGTTATTTACACAATAAAACATCTGTTACAGCTGCATTATGTCGGTAACAATATACTAATTAATAACAATGTTAACGAACTGAATTGATTTTTTTTGTGGAATTCGAAAGTTAATCATTTTACTTGCTATTTCTATTCTACTTAAATTACCACAACATCGCCTCGCCATTAGATCAATAATAAAGACTTCCTGGTATTAAGGAACACGAACATTCATCATTGTCAACAAAGGAGTCGCCATTTCAACCTATTACCAATCATTCAGTCCATTTCCCATTACATTCCTCATTTCCCTCGAAACAGTTTCATAATTATCCTTCAGATTGTGTGTATTATTAATTTATTTTCTGTTGCTCAGAACAAGAAAAGTTTTCTATTTGCGTTTCGCAATAATATCTGCGTTGGATATTGTAGGCTACCAAATGTAGAATTATGTCCTAAGGCACTTTACGTGTATCCTATTTGCTGGACTATGCTGATCGTATATTGTTTGCTAAAACACCCGCCAAAACACCCGCCAAAAATTTGTCCGTTTTCAATTCGTATTTACTAAAACTAAAACTGAAAATATTCTTATGTTAATGTAGTTTATTTTCTTCCGTCTTGTTGTAACACCGAGAAAGTAGGGGGTTTCCCAACTACGACGCTGCGAATATGCTTGCAAAATTGAGCAGGCCTATACAACAGGACTTAGACAGCGTCATATATGTATGAAAACCCATTACCACTGGGTTGTTTAAATGAAATTTATCTTTAATTTATTATCTTGTGGAATATTTCAAAAGATTTTTTTTAATTAAATGTTTTTTTCTATGTTGAACTCTTAAAGTTTCGTTTTTCGTTACTTTCAGTCCATCATTACATTCAGGCCAGCATGTTTCTGAATAAGTACTGAACAGATCACAGAATATCTCAGCGTAACGTTGAAAGTCTAGTGAAAGGATAGGCCTATAGTTTAGTTGTGGCCTGACATGTTTCTGGAAATTGTTTTTCACACATATAGGTACAGTAAAGAATAAACATCTATTTAAAACACACTGTCCAATTTGAAATATTTTTGTGTGTTGGCAGTAGTTATGTGTGTACATGTGGTTTTAAAACGGTCTAAATACACATACTTCTCACGATACAGTACCATAAATATTACATTTAGAAAGTAAAAGTCAATTACATACACATATTCTGCAGCTTTACGAATGACATCAGTTGTAAGGAAGTAATATGTGCGACGGGGTTTAGCCCGACCTACTTCCCGATATCGTAGGACGGAACTGATAATGTCGTTGGAACGAGAGGTCTGTTCATGTGCCGAATTTCTAGTCCTTTCTTGTTACAGAGGCTGAAAGGAAGCATGTCAGGCGACTCGCGCGATTTCAACAACATCGAGACGCGAGCTGTCATCAAGTTTTTTTTCCTGCAAGGCAAGGTGCGAAAGGAATTTCACGCCATTCCGATACAAACATTAGGGGAACATGCACCATCGTATGCCACCGTCAGAAACTGGGTGGCCCAGTTTAAACATGGTGATTTTTCCACCCATGATGCGCTTCGTCCTGGACGACGCAAAACACTAAAAACCCCGGATATTATTGATCAAATTCACGAGCTAACCTTGGAAGACCGCCGGATTTAAGCTAAATCAATAGCTGAGCAACTGGGCATCTCACGTCAGCGAGTTGGTTCCATCATTCATGAAGATTTGGACATGCGGAAGCTCTCCGCGAAGTGGGTCCCGAAATGTCCGAACGCGGATCAGAAACGTCAACGGTGCCGGTCGTCTGAGCAAATTTGGAACTTTTTCGTAGCGATCCAAATGATTTCCTGTCGGGCGCGATTGGTGACCATGGACGAAACCTGGTTATATCACTATGACCCGGAGACGAAGCAACAATCAATGGAGCGTCGGCATAGCGGCTCACCCCGCCACAAAAAAGTTCTGAGTGAAAAATCCGCTGGAAAAGTTCTCGCCTCGATTTTTTGAAATCAAGACGGTATCCCCCTGAATGAGTATCTTCCAAAGAACCAGAGTATTTCTCATATCTGCTGGTGAAACTGAAGGATATTTTGAAGGAAAAACGCCGCCGGAAGATCACCAAGGTGGTTTCGTTCTTGCACGACAATGACCCGTCTCACCGGGCACTTGCAACCCAGAAGAAACTGGCCTACCTGAGCTTCCAGCATCTTGATCACCCACCCTATTCTCCGGATCTGGCCCCGTCGAACTACCACCTGTTCCCTGGACTGAAAAAAACAATTGAAAGGTGGCCATTTTTCGTCCGACGCAGAGGTCATTGTTGCCCTGGAGACCTGATTGGACGGACAATCTTCTGATTTTTTTTTGAGTAGCGTGCAGAAGTTAGAGCAACAGGCTAAAAAGTGTATTGAGCTTGTATGTTGAATGAATCCCGAGTTTGGTCGCTGTATTTTTTTCCTTTCCTGGTCGGGTTAAGGACTTATGAGCACCCTCTCGTAGGACGGCTTTGAATGGGAGACACCGATTTAGAACTGGGTAGTTCAGTGGATATTGTGCACAGACTATAAGTAATACGAACCGAAAATCAGAATTCGATTCATGACAGAGCTGGGAAAGTTTTATTACAGTGTCAGAACCAGCTGTGGGGCCCACTTAGCATCACATTCAGAAAGTACCGGCTGCCCTTCCTCCATGGTAAGAGGCCGATCACTTTTGAATACTGATTACTGAAGGTTGTGAAGCCTGATGCTGCATATCAGAAAGGCCGAAGATCACAGAGGACTACAGTGTCAGTCCCTTTATTTTACCCGATTATCTTCAGTATTTTCAGTTACGCGACACTCGCCTTCATATGTATCACTCATTAAAATATATACATTTAGTAAACTTTGTTACTTGAATATTGTTGCTGCGTAACCCAACAACAATTAGAAACTGAGGAAGTAAAACATAATCGCAGAAAGCAGTTGATCTTCTCTAGGGTGAATGTGGTTCTGACGAAGAAATCCGTCTTCATTAACTAATCTGTGAGAAATGAATTTCGTGTAGCAGACTGCAATAAGAACTCAGCGGTAGCCATGGGATTCTGCTATACAAAGACCTACCAAATTGAAATCTTGATGCAATGAAATTGGAAATTTTATGCTATGTCACTGGCTGTGTATTGGTTCCTTCTTGAAACGTGGGTCGAGAAAACGAGATTAGCAAGCAACCTATGCATCTGCGTCTTTCAGGCTAAATTACCCTCCTTTCTGATGTCTGAATACCCCCCGCTCTTTCAGAAAATTCGCCTTACTTTCCTTCATTAAAAGGAGTTACTGATTCAATTAATAATAAAGGAGGATACAAGTAATTCTGTGTCATACCTGCAAACGTCTTTCCTGCGTAAACATAAAATAAAATGTGAAAATAGAAATGTCTCATACACAACGGCGAAGGGAATTAGGAAATGACAGAAGCGATTACGTACAAGGGAATATGGAATTCGGTTTATTGGCCCTTGATTCATTTAACTCTTAAATTTTAGAGTGTTTACTGTCTATCCCACTAGCTTATCTTATGAATACATAATAATATTTTTCCCATTCCCGAGAGTGAAATTATGTTTCCAGTGATGTTCAAAGTAGAAAACGATTTTTATCGTAAGCAGCTTTGATCGTCTGGTCTTTTGCTAAACTGCATGCACGAAAGGTATGGTAGAAGGAAGTCAGAAAACACAACTAATTTATATCTGTTAATAGTCTTGTTAATAAAATGACATGTTTCGGCCTACTCGGATACCATCATCAGGTTTTAACAGGTGCTAGCTATAGAAGACTAATATATTCCATAAAATTGAGCGGTTAGATGAGATCTCATCATCTACGCTTGTATAGCTATACACATAAAAAACGTATGAGGTCTGTATCTGCGGAGTATCCGGGAGGGTAAGTGGCGGGGATGTTTAGGCGTAGATCTGAAGTACTCTATGGGGTCATCGCCCTGAGTTCTGATGTCTCGCCGTACTTGGCGTTAGGGGTCGCTCTCGTTAGTGGATTGCTGGTGTCACCGTAATATCTGTGGGAAAGATAGAGAAGTGTGAGGAGACCAGTGCATGTGTGACCTGTATCTCGTGTGGGGTAGTATATGGCTGTATGGTGTCTTCTCAGGGGTCCGAGCAGCGTGTGTATTGGTGTGCGCAGTCTGTGCGGTGGTCTCCAGTTCGGTAATTTGTTCTATAGGTGTCCCGTGTGTGGGTTCACTTGCGCGTAGGTACGCGGCGTAGTGTAAATTAAGCTAGCAGCACTTACACTCGGTACTGAATATGGGCCACTTTACGGATGTATTGGCCGTTGCACTGTTTATCATATTTGTTAAGTATTACGTGCGTAAAAGTGTAGTCTGTCTGTGTGGTTGCTCATTGGACCCGGTTCGTGTTAGAATCAGAGGTAGCGTCTGTGTTGGGGTGAATGGGATAGTGTGGGCGCTAGGGGCGTGTGGTGGGGGCGTATTATGGCTGGTGGGGTTCCAAAAGCGTGTCAAAGATCTTGTTGGGGGAGATAGTCGTGTCATCGTTTAGGTGGTTGTTGTTTGTGTATTCAGCGTAGATGTAGAAGAGTTCTATTGTGTTTAAATGTGCTCCTTTGTTTTGCAGTTGTAGTATTTGCATAGTGTTGTGAATAGGGTCGAAGGAGTGTGCGTGTTCTATTAGGTGTTTGGCGAAGTTGGAGGGGTGGCTGGCTGTTCTGAAGGCGTTTTTGTGTTCTCTGAAACGCGTGGCGAAACTCCTGTTACTTTGCCCTACATATGCCTTTCTACAGCCGGGGCATGGCAACTTGTACACTCCCGACTGTGAGTGTATGTAGGTCTTTTGTTGTTTTTGCATTAACAGTCTTTGTATGGTGTTAGTTCGGAAGGCGATCTTTATGTTGGTCTTTTTGAACAGGTTATTGATAAAGGTAGTTTATTTTCCGATGTATGTGAAAGTAGCCCACTTTGGTGTTGGGGTTTGTTTGCGTGTAGTGGTTAACTGTTTTTTGTTAGTGTCGGGGGCTGGTTGTGGATTGGGAGGGTGGACTGGGAAGGCATTGTCGTGTAGGATGTTTTGGATGGTCGTAACCTCTGCAGTCTTCTTGTAGGTCGTAGGTGTTTAGTCTGTTGTATAGGAATTTTACTGTGGCGTACTTGTGTTGATTGGGGTGATTACAGCTGTGTTTCTGAGGGTATGGTTTGTGAAAAAGCAAGGCGATTGCATGATGACCTGGTAAAAAATTATTCTGGTAGGAGTGATGATACTGATGTTTTCAAACTCTCCGCGTATGAACAGACTGTCATTGGTATTACTACTCCTAACCCCTTCTTATTCCAAAGTTTATCATGAGAATATTATTTTTATTCACGTCCACTTATCAAGGACACAATTAGACTATAAAGGAGGGCATTGACTTTTGTAGAATGGTTCAGAATTAACCTCAAGAACATATCAATTAGGATTGCAGAGTTGAAGATTGTACAATTAATAAACACGCTCACTTTCAGAGAATCCGTGAAGTAAACTATACTGAAACAAATATTGTGGCTGTGATGACACGCTTGCACCTTTAAAAAAACAACATGAAATTTATATGCATATATTCACTCTTAGACGGCTGTTATTCAAATTGGCGAGAAGTCAAATCTGGATAATGGATGCCTAGATAATATGTACAATGTTCGGAATTAAACGTTTGTATAGCTTGTCTAATACATGTTTCAGAGTTTACTGGGATAAGCGCTGACATTAAAAGAAGAAATAAATCTGATTTCAGATTGTTTCGAATACAGTACAATTTTCATTTGTACTCGCGTGGAATGATGGATACCTTCAATTATGTATTTCTTTCAATTCCAAAATGCAATTAGTTCTGTTTAATTGTTTCGGAAACTGCAGGAGTTAAAAAAATTAACCAAATAGAAAATATTCCTTTCATACTCTTGTCCTAATTCTATTGGAAACGTATTTGATAGCGACAAATATTTTGTACTTTACGTTTGAGTTACTCTCAGAAATGCACATCAAATATATGTCAAGTGGCCGTTAAAGTTGCCAGATATAAATGAATATTTTAAAGACAAAAGGCATTTCCTTACATTTTCCCCAGAGTAAAATTTTAGAATATTTTCTCAGAGGTTCTTTAATTCCCACATGCGCGCAGACGGACGGACGAAGAAAGTAACTTTAATGGATTATCTGTATGAATTGGAAAGTACCTAATAACTATTACGTATGGGAGGAAAAAACAAGTGTTAATTGAAACATGCAATGATCTAACAGTTCTTCAGTAAATATAAAAAAAGAAACAACATCGCAAGAATTCCCAGAGATAATAAACTGTGTTGAATTCACGTACATATACCTCTAAATTTTTTATGAAACTTATATATGCAGAATAAGAAGTCTTGGCTTAGAATATGCATAAAATTTCAATCTCTTTCCGATGTCGTGTGTTTTATCGCTGATATGCATCCAACATATTTGCGGCAAGTAGCAATGTTAATATTGCAGTAAAACCATTTTATAATTTGCCCACGTGATATGCATCTCTAGCGGTAATAATTTTCTCCGAGGAGCACAATTTTTCAAGGAACTCTAATCCAGAAGGCACTGTGCCTAATTTAACTTATTAGACAAATTGGTGGTAATGTTTTCCACATATGGTATGGGATGTGCTTCTTGTTTCTGTGTTTGTATGGATGTCATAATAAAAGACCGAATTCTCGCCCAAGTGTTCTTCACGTACGAGTATTTTTAAACAAAGTAAATTCTGTGTCCTGTCCTACACACTGAATTACATGAAGCATATCTATACTAAAGTGACAAGCAGCAGAACGTAAAAAAAAACTGTGAAAAGTGTGATGAAAATAGCCAAAACGTTTTTAGGTTGGAGCCCTGTGACGGTATTTTATTTAATGATCACAATCTTAGGTTTGTCTTTCAAAATAATATACATACTCTATGATTTTATATTTGACGTTGTAATTATTGTTTAAGAAAAATATAAGAATTAAAGGGACGTGCAACAGCACTCACGTGGTGCATTTAAAGTTACTATTCCAATATTATCTAGAATGAACTGCTGAAACAAGAGAAGATATCACAGAATATATGGTATCATGCCTAAATTCGAACAAACCTGAAGGCGGGAGTGATTATCATCTCTGTGTTAACATCTCTAAAAGATTTAGATTTTGAAGATGTATATTACATGGTACTCACAATTTTCAGTATAATGGCATTTGGATTTTCCAAACCTCATTCCAATTTTTTACTTTTATCACTCGTAGTATCCATTGCAACAATGAAGGAATTAAAACCCGTCAAACACAACTATAGTACATTATATAATTTATTACTACAACATTCCACCGATGGTATTCCTTCTTTGTCCTACTGGTGGGACTGGCGTGTTCAAAGGTTCCGTAGAGCTGTGCCGACTGTAGCGCAGCTACTGGTAGGGCTTCCCATGCCAGATAGGTCAAAGGATATGACCCAGGCATAAAGGGATACCCTGGTACTCCAGGTTGAGGGTTGGAGGTTGGGCGTGAGGCTGACTTTATTCGGTAAAAAGTTGAAGTTGAGAAAATCTCAGAGATGCCTCGGAGGGAATTGTTACATATAAAGAAAAGGATTTGACTTTTAGTTCGTGGTACGTCCGAACTCTCTTCAAAACTGGAGCACTCTTATTCTTGCTGTCACAACTAAAACAGTATAGGCTTGACATAACAGCATTATAGGAAACAAGGTGGCAGGGGAAGGACATAATGTACATGAATTCACACACGGTCTTAAGGAGGTAAAGAAAAAAGCACTCAAGAGTTGGGGTGACATTTGTATTATGAGCATACAAATAATAACAAATTTTATTATCATTATATTAATAATACTATTTTTTATATATTTTAAACAAAACATGCACTATTGACATGTACGTGTTTGTAAAACTATTTATTGCTCTACGTTTTAATGATATCTGGTGTAAGCTTCGTGAAGATGGTGATTACACCGAAACGTGTAGGAACTAAGTAATAGAAATAATATATAGATTGTAGAATTGTGCATTTGTCTGTGTTACCAGAGTTGTAATATATCATAAGGCCTGAATGAACAGCGTGTCAGTATAGGTTAGATGTGTTTGGCGGAATTTAATTAATTTATTATCTCATTCCAAGGATTAAGTAGGGAAGTTGTTTTGTCCTGTTTAGCAACTGAAGTACGCATATTTGCAAACTTACGTTCACTGTTTTTATTTGCGTTTGTTGGTTTCAACCCGTGCTTCACCATTTAGGTATACCACGGGATATTTACAGAGGCTCTACAATTGATCCCATTTATCAATTTACCTTTAAAGTATTAAGTCAGTATTTGGACGGTACGTTTTGGAATGTTACAAGAGTTTAATTTCCTTTGGATTCTTCTTGAAATGCTTTGAAGATATTCCTGAGGAAGCTTGTGATGCTGACGGTCTTTATGTGGTGCTTCAGAACCAAAGATGGGGGAAGCGATTTGAGTACTGCTGGTCGGTGGTTTGCGAATAAGCTGCATTCTATTATAAAGTGACGGGTCATTTGTATAGCCTTTTCCGGACAGTTGCAATTTGGTGAGGGCGTCTGTAACATTCTTCCAGACTACTTGTCCTTCCATGCCTCCTCCGATACAAACCCCAGAGCCGCCCTGCTTATTAGACGAGAAATAGCCCATAACTTCATGCTACTCCACTAATTTTCAAATCCCGACAATATTATTGTAGTAACATCTACTAACCTTCAAACACGTATAGCCAGACCGTACCTTCCTCCGTATAACACCCATGAACAAGATCTCACAACCATAGGATCTTTCCTAACATTTGTAAAGCCCATAAACTTCATTTAGGGTCTAGATGCAAACAGCAAGCACGGCATATGGTATAGTCCCACCATAGACACTAGGGGCAGAATACTGGTAGATTTCTTATCAGTGCACGGACTGATCACAGCAAATGAAAAGGGTAGTCGTACCTACTGCGGACCGACAGGAGAAAGCTGGATTGATATCACAGTCACAACAATAAACTCGGTCCTCAGTGTCCAAAACTGGGAAGTTAGTGAAGAATGCACGCAATCAGACCACAACCTAATACTTTTCGATTTAAGAATTCAAAGAAACAAAAAGAATTTAAAGAGAATGGCCGGCGACTTTACAAGAAAATTTGCCACTCAAGTAGGAAACTGGAACTTGTTTCAGCTAAAAGTTAAAAATGCAGCCAACAATGGAGGGACTGGGTAAATAGCGAAACGACAAAGGAAAAACTAGATAAATCTATTACAGAAATTCTGAGCAAACTGGGCGAAATAGGCAAGGAGTGTTTCCCCCCATTCCTACCAAAAACTAAATATTCTCCGTGGTGGTCACCAAAGTTAAACGCGCTAAGAAAACAAGTAAATGCTTTAAAACGCAGAGTTAAGAGATGTAAAAACCATGACCTTGAAGAGATCTCCAAGACACGCTTTAAATCCCTAAAAAACCTATACAAATCAGAACTTTTTAAAACCAAGCAAGAGTCATGGAAAAAATTTTGTGCGGAGAGCACGAAAATTACGCCCTGGATAAATGTACAAAGTTTGCAAAGCAGGCTTCACATGGCAGCCGGTTCCATCATCGCTAACCCTTCAAGACGGATATACGTCCACTGGTTTACAGACACATTGTATTTGTAACATTATACTGCCCTACAACAACAACAAACGAATGGAGTAGGCCCAGTTGGATATGCTTTCAACAATCTTAATTGTAGGTTCATTAAGAGTTTATTACTTAAATACGATTCTCTGAGTGAAGGTAGTTTTGTTTCTTATTGCTGTCTGTATAATAATTTACGGTCCTGTACTATCTGTTCCGTCAGCCAACCAATTAGCTGTGACATTTCATGACAGCCCAACGGCAATGCTTTGAGCTCCACTGATTGAATGGAAAGAAATATATTTGCTACGATACATTTTCAGCGTCACGCCAAGAGGCGACATTACTGCCAAGGCTGTAAAAACTACAAAGAACGACAGGCTCAAGATTTCACAGCAGATGACAGAACCGGATGTTTCTGAGGTGAATGTATGTCCGTCCTTTACTACATATCACAACCTTGATGCTGTAATGAACGTTAGAACCGGATGTTTACCAACATTCTGAAACAAGTGTAACTCCAAGTACAGTGACAGGAAAATATACAGTATGGACATAGTTAATATGAATATAACGTATTCTAGGCATCCACCTGAACTGGACATGTTGCTCTGACCACTGATTCCACGGAATGATTATTTATTAGTAATCTTACCCTAATTTTTATATATAATATGCTTATACGTATTTTGAATATGTTGATAGGATCTTAACACCGTGTATGTTGTTTTGAGGCCTGATATTGTACTTGGTGTTTGGAGAAATCCCACTGTTCTTTACTCTCTTGGGACCTTATAACCTGTATGGTGTTTTGAGGCACATTTTTTGTGGTGCTGTGAGACCTTACACTATATATATATATATATCGTTTTGAGACCTTATAGTCTGCATGGTGTCCTGAGGCCTCGTTTTATGGCGTTTAGAGACCTTATAACCTCTATGATGTCTTAGGACCTTATACTGTGGATGGTGTCTACGTACTTGTGGCTTTTTTAAAGAGGCTGTAGGTACCTCCACGTTGTCTGCGTAACGTTAAATAATAAATTGGAAACGATGCAGAAGAAAGTTTTACTGACCTAAATGTACACCCTATCTCCGTATTTAATGAGGACTTGGGAGCACTACGAAGCATATAATCGATGACGGACAGAGTTTCGAACCAGATAACTATTGCACAAAAGTTAGCAGTCTTACTTCTTTAACTGCCTTACTCGATGCATAGGTTACTGCAGACCCGTTGGAGCTGATTATTCCTTGAGCAACTAATAGTAATCCAGACACTCAATTAATTTTCCATCCTTTATTGAAATTGAAGTTTCATCACCGCATTCACAAAATCACTTTCCTGGGCACTGTCATAAGCCAGATCAGTACATAAATTCGCGTCCCTTGGGATATGATGTTCTGTCGTTGTGGGAGTGGTTCCCGATTTTTTAAGAAGGGCATTATATTCTTTCTCTACACCAGAAACCACGTGTGTCTAGACACAGCATCACAAATATTCGTACTGCTTGGTACCGGGAAAAGTAGTCGCTACGTGCCTTCGAAACATCGGGAAACACATATACTCCACAGTGTAGTATCTCAGAATACCTTAATTCAAAGCAATACCGCTGTGAGAACCTCAGTCTCAGATGAATTTAGTCCACATACTTTTCCCTAAGTCATGTACTGTAACATTAATATATATATATATATACAGGGTGTCCCACGAGTTAAGGTCACTACTTCGGGAGAGTGTTCCTTATGTTAAAATATACCGATATAACCCAAAACACCTA
>JGI20166J26741_11613029_pt1 | contig 11566 bp, 9 predicted proteins | sample TergutCu122P5_FD_26741 | JGI IMG/M metagenome (IMG submission 26741) | reverse complement strand
TCCCCGCCTGTCGAACCATCGTCATCTTCCCAAATTTCAATGAACAGCTCGATTCTCATAGTGGCTATGTTTGGGGTAATAAGTTGAGGGATTGTATAATTGAGATTGATAATATTTTTATTGTCCCAGCTTTTCATATTCTCCGGTAGTTTCTTTGTGAAAATCGGAGTTCCATTTTGCCTTAGTTGTAGCGTTTTAATGTACAGGTCATTTTGTCCCATAAACGTACCTTCCTGCTCTATGGTGTCAATTACGCCAATGAAAATCTTGAAAGGTCTTGCTATGACAATAGAATTGTAGTTTCCATACCACAAGATGCTTCCTTTCTGGAAAGTGTTCATTCGACCTGGACCCGAATAATTAGGAATGTTTATTTCGTCAGAGGTAGGGAACCCCAAATCACTCGCCGGTCCTCTGATTCCTCGATATCTTTCTCTTATATCACCATTGACTTCAAAAGCACCAGTACTTTCGCTCCAATAAATTGTACAGTTCTCGAATTCCGAATATTTACCTACTATGTTATTTCCAACCATAACATCAGATTCATTTGAAACTGGGAACCCCCATGTTGATACTCCGCCAGTAGCAAGATACTTAGCAAGTATACCGCCATGCACTTCAAAGGCTTTGGAATCTCCGTTTTTATTGTAAAATCTGCAATTTTGAAACTCTTGTTCAAACCCATTGGCAATTATCTTTTGATCTGTAGTTGGGAAACCCCATTTTGATACTCCGCCAGTAGCAAGATATGTGCCAAGAATCAAGCCATGCACTTCAAAGGCTTTGGGATCTCCGTTTCTATAGTAAAATTTGCAATTTTGAAACTCTTGTTCAAGCCCATTGGTAATTACCTTTTGATCTGCTGTTGGGAATCCCCATTTTGATACTCCTCCAGTAGAAAGATACGTGCTAAGAATACCTCCATGCACTTCAAAGGCTTTGGGATCTCCGTTTTTATAGTAAAATCTGCAATTTTGAAACACTTGTTCAATCCCATTGGTAATTACATATGGGTCTGCAGTAGGGAATCCCCATGTTGATACTCCGCCAGTAGCAAGATATGTGCCAAGAATACCGCCATGCACTTCAAAGGCTTTGGGATCTCCATTTTTATAGTAAAATTTGCAATTTTGAAACTCTTGTTCAAGACCATTGGTAATTACCTTTTGATTTGCAGTTGGGAATCCCCATTTTGATACTCCTCCAGTAGCAAGATATGGACCAAGAATACATCCATGCACTTCAAAGGCTTTGGTATCTCCATTCTTATAGCAAAACATGCAATTTTGAAACCATTGATCAAACCCATTGGCAATTACCATTTGATCTTCAATTGGGAATCCCCATGTTGATACTCCGCCAGTAGCAAGATACGCTTCAAGAATCAAGCCATGCACTTCAAAGGCATTGAGATATCCGATATTATAGTAAAATCTGCATTTTTGAAACTCTTGTTCAAGCCCATGGTTAATTGCATTTTGATCTTCAATTGGGAACCCCCATGATGATACTCCGCCAGTAGCAAGATACTTAGCAAGAATCCAGTCTTGCACTTTAAAGGCTTTGGAATCTCCGTTTTTATAGTAAAATCTGCATTTTTGAAATTCTTGTTCAATCCCATTGGCAATTACCTTTTGATCTGTAGTTGGGAACCCCCATTTTGATACTCCGCCAGTAGCAAGATACGTGTCAAGAATACGACCATTCACTTCAAAGGCTTTGGGATCTCCGTTTTTATAGTAAAATCTGCAATTTTGAAACTCTTGTTCAAGCCCATTGGCAATTACCTTTTGATCTGCAGTTGGAAATCCCCATTTTGATACTCCTCCAGTAGCAAGATACGTGTCAAGAATCAAGCCATGCACTTCAAAGGCTTTGGGATTTCCGTTTTTATAGTAAAATCTGCAATTTTCAAACTCTTGTTCAAGACCATTGGTAATTACCTTTTGATTTGCAGTTGGGAACCCCCATTTTGATACTCCGCCAGTAGCAAGATACGTACCAAGAATCAAACCATGCACTTCAAAGGCTTTGGGATCTCCGTTTTTATAGTAAAATCTACAATTTTGAAACTCTTGTTCAAGACCATTGGTAATTACCTTTTGATCTGCAGTTGGTAATCCCAAGACTTCAGGCTCTCCCAGATTTACATATTCTGCATATATTTTATCAGTAACAAGCTGTGCTCCTGTATTATCAGAGTAATAAATGCCCCCCTTTGAAAACATACTCTTTCTCCCTCTAACCTTAATTGTGTTGGATTCATCACAAGTAAGGTAGCCTAATAATTGAGGATTTGCCAAACTCTTATATTTAAAGTATATTGGTCCGTGCATTTCAAATGCTTCGTAGTGCAGTATTCCATTTTTGATGTACGTTCCATATACTTGGTAGTCTAAGCGAGGGGGATACATAATAGCACAGTTTTCATAATGTTGAATGTAAGCACCTATTTCCGATAAAGCCGTTATTGGCTGAGTTCTTGCGCCTATCACAAACGAATTGATTTTCTTGCATTCTTCGTATTTATATGTAATATCCCACTCTACAGAGGAGCTTTTTTCATTTTTAAGCAAGTTTGCCAGATCTGAAGGAATACCATTATACCATTGAAAAGCGGCTAATTGCCCACTAAAATGATCTGTTTTGTCATCCCAATCTGATCCGAAATACAAATTTCCTTCTGTCTGTTTTTCTATTAAACCATCAGGAAAGGCATGCAGAGAAATCAATTTATTATCAATAAACAAAGCAAGAGTATCAAGATCGTAAACAAGAGATATAGCATACCACTTATTCAAAGACAGCTCTTGTTTAAACAAGGTATCTGATCCACCCCAATCATGGTTTTTAGGTTTAATGATTGTTTCCAAATTAAAATTTTCAGCTGAACTGGCTTTTGAAAGATAAATTTGAAAACGAATTAAATCTGATTCTACAATATTTTGGCGGGCTTCTACTGTATCTACCGCATTAAAAACAACGTTAATGCAGAATTGGCTCGTGTCAACTGCAAGTGAGGAGATAACGCACATAGCGTTTCCATTATTTCCAAGGCTGAGAGCTTGAGAATAATTTCCAAAGACTGTATCCCCGGGTCCCGATACGACTGTGGAGCCGGAAAATGAAGTGCTGAATGTTCCATCAGGATTAGCCACAGTGGGTGAATCCATACGATAATCGAGTAATTTTTCTATATTCACTATTGTTGTTCCACTAGATACCCAAACATGTGGTACGGGAGCTATTGTTCCACTAGATACCCAAACATTCTTCCTATCATCAGGGACTTTTTCTATGTCGCTCATTCGTTTCATTCCTTTCTTTAAAGTGAAGATTTTTCTTCCTCTCTATTAATACATATCAATTCCTTTATACACGATTAGCTGTTAAGTATCGCTCTGCTGCATCTGCAAGGATGATCGGGTAAGTTTCACGAAAATCGCCGCAGTTAGGGGAGTATAGGTTTCCACTGCGATTCATCGCTTCATGAGGACAGCCTCCGGCACATACAAGGCAATACCTGCAATCGAGGCACTGTGGGATATTGGCCGCCGATCTGTTCATCCATATGTCATATGCTTCATTAACCAGTGTCACCCTATTTTCTGAATAATTCCCGATGACATTATATTCTTTTCCCAAAGCTTCCATGCAGCTTACTATACTGCCATCTGGAAGGAATATATACGAATTTGATGCTGCGCCACAAAATGTACTTTTTAATTGGTAGGGAGCGTTCCTCAGCAGGTCGTACAGAATGGCATCTCCGCTGTAACGCTGGGACGATCCGACATGGAGGTTCGGGTAGCTGCCTTTGAGATTCTCGAGAGCCTCTTCAACATAAGCACTACTAAACAGCACAGCATTCGGTCCAAATACTTGCGACACATAAAAAACGATCTGAGGTATATCTAAAAGCCCTTCGTTTCCCAGATCGGCGAAAAGCAACGCCAAACTGTTCGCATTTTCTTGGTCTGCGTTTATCCTAACATGGATTTCCGTGTCCGTTTCCTTTACCAGCCTGCTCAGATTTGCTATGATGTTATCGTAAGACGAGGATTTATCCAATGTGACACGCCTTTTGTTGTGGATGTGCCGGAAACCATCCATAGTCACCTGGATTTCCTCTATCCCACCTTTGCCCATAAGTGGAAGGAATGTATCCAGGCAGTGACCGTTTGTGATGGCAGAGAAGCGAAAGCCTCTTTCCTGTCCAGTTTTGACAATGCTGAACACAATGTCCTTGTTCTTTAAGTTGAGCGGTTCACCTCCGTAAAGCGTAATGCGTTGGTTATATAAATTTTTCCCACCGCTGATCTCGTCGATGGCGTGGTAAATGGATGCGACCTTGTCTATTCCCATTGTGGTGCATCCTCCAGCATTGTTTTGCAAGTGTTTCTCGAAACAGTATACGCACCTGTAATTGCAGTCTGTATCGGGAACTATCGTAAAGCTAGGAGACTTATGGCTACGCTCGTGCCAAGTTCTCGAAACTTCCTTCAGAAGTTCCCTTTCGGTTTCGTGGGAAACTGTCTTGAGATGCCCACGCTCCAAAAACTGCCCTTTCAGATCACTGGGAAAAAAGCCATCGTCGAAAAAAATCCGATGATGGTCCTCGCTATCTTGCCGTATGTGCAGGACATTATATAAATCCTCGCTGATAATATCCATAGCACCAGACAGTCCGTTGAGCAAAACATACCCGCCGTTTTTCAGGCGGGTTGACAATATGGTATAACTGCTGAGTCTAAGCATTGATGTACCTCGCTTTCAGTGTGGCTATGCTCCTGTAAGCACTACTTGTCTCGTCATTGTGATCGGACCAGAGAGATTTGTTAATCATCATTATTTCTCGCGAATGGTCTTCAGTTTAGCCAGTTGTGTCTTTGACAACATGGATTCGTTGACGAGCCCGTACTTCATAAGAACTTTGAGGTCTACGGGATCTATTCTGTCCAGATAATTAGGTACCCAGGCTTCATAGCGGGACACACAAAACTTGGACATCCTTCGTCATCTGGATTGGGTCGCCCAGCTTCCTTGACGAACTCTTGCAGAATTCTGAGTTCTTTGGAACTTACCTTGCTTAGAAAATTGTATATCTCGGAATTAGAAGAGTCTTTGATTGGATTGATGGCAGCGGCTTTCAAATTCAGGTCTTCAAGGTCTTTTTTTATATCGCTCATTCGTTTCACTCCTTTCTTTAAAGAGAAATTTTTAAACGCAACGACTTCTAGTTTCGAACTTCTTTAAACTCACCTGTTAATAGAATTCAATTACTTGCCAGCCAAAACCGCCAAAATAATATGTCACGTTATCAACAGTATTCGCTGATGGATATTGAACTATTGTAGTATTACTTTTCAACTCTATTGCACCTGTACGGTTCACACTCGTGCTACCGACAGTACTTGTGCCGACAGTACTTGTGCTACCGACAGTACTTGTACTTGTGCCGACAGTACTCGTGCTACCGACAGTAGAATCAAAATAAGCCGTATTAGTTATTAAAATGGATTTTGATAACTTTACCGGATCAATATTTATTACCCGTGTGATGTTCTTTGATTCAGTTCCACTTTGATAGCCTCTCTGAATGCTCTTTATTGCGCCTTGTGCAATAATCTTGTTTATTGTGCTGATGGAATCGAGTATATTTGATAATTTTTGATTTAATGTTAATGTGTCTGTTTCTGTTACGCCTTCACCAATTCTTGCGTTTATATACTCAAAATGTGGTAACAGTTGACTCATCGTTACTACTCCAGCATAGCTGGCATTTATTTGAACGTTTCCTTTACTGTCAAGGGTTATAATTGCTCTAATATTTAAACTAACGGGATAGCTTGACTCAGCCGGGATCGTATCAGGCTCTATAGCTGAGATGACGGCAAAAAGTACTTTCTTTATCCCATCATTTGCGTAAAACCCTATTGTGTTAAGGTCGTACTTGGTAAGCAAGCCTTCGTTGGTCAATTGAACTTCTAAAACAAATTGATTTGGTTCTATAACAAATTGATTTTGATTTTTTTCCTTCGATGAATAAAGACTATAATCCAGATATTGTTTAACATTCGAAATAGCGGTTGCAGCCGGATCTGTAAAGCCATCTTCGCTTGTCTCCGCACCATCGGCGTTTAGTTTACTTCTTGTAAGAGTAATATCACGTAAAAGCTGAATACCCGCTTGTGTGACCACTACATCTTTATAAATTGCCAAATTGATCCCTCCTAAGTTTTAGTTTTCATTCCACTGTTAAAGGTATATTTTTTTAACATTAAAGGTATAACTCTTCGACTCTAAAATTGCACCTATATAATGTATCGATGCCGAAACCAATGTGTCATGCGTCACTTCGCAAATCAAATTTGCTGGGCAAATACGTCTAAGCAAATGGGCAACGGGATCCGCTTTGATACCATCACGTAATTCCATCCGAACCCGGATCGTATAATGTTTCGCATCCAGTTCTATTTTGAAATTGTCCGGTCCGCAAAGCTCATTAAGCATTTCATGTAACCTAAAGGGAAATTGTGCCTTAAGCCTGGTTAAAATTATAGTCCTACGTTCTTCCATTGTAGAGCCAAATTTTGGGATGATTTTCAAAATCTTCTCCCAACGCATTAATCCATATTCCGTCAAGCTCAAAATGAATTGATCATCAAGCGCATTTTTAAGGTACTCCCACAACTTGGTAATCTCGTATTCTTCCACATCGGTCAACACTTTAAACTCCTGAACATCCCGCAATACGTTGGGTAAATATTCTATTAAAGGCCTATTCTCAAAGGGTAGATTCTGAACCATTATAAATTTCCCCCAATTTTGGAATGCTGTTTCGTTCAAGGATTTTGTTTTTGATTTCGTATTTTGTGTCCTGCTTTAAGTATGTAACCTGCTCTAAGTATGTATTTTGCACATCAATGACACCATTCACATTTAAAATCCTCGCTTCAATCTGAGAAATTCGCACAATAAGTGTTGCGTTTTGGTCATTTTCCCAATTTACCTTATCCCAATCCTTTGAGAGCTCTACGAAATATTGTTTAATGGCCTCTTTTACATATGTAATTGCATCGTTCCAATTCAAACTGTCTTTAAAGGTGATTTGAGTTGTTATATCAATTACCGTTTCATTTACCGCTTCAACTTTCACAACATGTCCAATCGGCGCAAGCCCCAGACCCAACCCTTGACCCAAATCAGAAACTGGATCCAGAAGATTTTGAACAGAGTTAACAACATCATCGTAAGGTTTATGAAAATCAGAATCAATAATCACAACTTTCACTGTCCCGCCGTCTTTCCATACAGGAGGATAAACCTTGCAGCCACCAACACCTTGGATTTTATTCACCTTTCCCTTATAATCGGCTATATTGCCACCAAAAGCCTGTGAATTTATGCTGTCAAAATAACGTTGACGCAGATGTTCCGTGGGTTCTTCTTCTTCACCGTTTTTACGTATATATGTCAAGTTCGCCTTTGTTAACCCTTCAATATAATCGAAAGGAATTAATGGAATTAATTTTCCGCTATCATTGTTTCCAACACTTCCCGGTGTTTCGCATTCCAGTTCGAATATACCTTCTAATTTACCAATGACTGTATAATTCAATTGATTAAGGGAAAACCTGGAACCTATCTTAACATCTTTATTAAATTCACCTTGACGGATCGCCTTTGTCGCCTCATCAACACCGTTAACAAGTACATATGTCAAATTCGCCTTTGTTAACCCATCAATATGATCGAAGGGAATTAATTTTCCGCTATCATAGTTTCCAACACTTCCCGGCGTTTCGCATTCCAGTTCGAATATACTTTTTAATTTACCAATGACCGTATAATTCAATTGATTAAGGGAAAACCTGGAACCTATCTTAACATCTTTATTAAATTCGCCTTGACGGATAGCTTTTTTCGCTTTTATCTCCTCCTCAACCTCAACCGAGGTCCATCTATCTTTACAGTGCTTAATTAAAAACTCTCTTGTAGCCGTGTCTGCGAAGGATTCATTAAGGATTTCATCAAGTTCTATATACATCTGTTTCATTTCAGCAGCTACGGGAGACAACGCCGTTCTAATCAATGAACCTTCCCTTGTGTCTATATTCATTCTTCGCTGCCTTGCCTCCTTTTCAACCTTGCTTATCATATGGTCAAGGATGGATTCATATGTAATGTTTTCAAACAGCATCAAATCGTCACCACCTTTTCAATAGAAATGCTGCCATAAATAGTGACCGCCGTGAAGGTTGTAAAAATCTTGTTCTTGTTCACTTTAAACTCGAAATTTTCCAAGCTTTTTATCCTTGTATCCTGAAGCAGTGCTTCTGTTATTCTGCGCTTCAGTTCAGGCAGAACATACGTCATTTGCCGACCAAATAAATCAAACAATTCAATTCCATAATTCCGTGAAAATATAACATATTGATATCTTTCAGTAGAAAGTATCAGGTAAATCGCCTGCTTCATCGCTTCTTGACCGTCTGTGTACCCGTATATTAAATTTCGGTCAATATCTAAATAAAACGTTTTGCTTCCCTGTTCGACGATTTCAAAATCATTATTCAAAAATCCGTTTGCAGGAATCATGAAATCTCCTCCAATCTGTCAATCACAATGAATTGTTGTCCGCCCGGTACCTGGATCAAAAGCACTATATCGTCAGCTTTAAGGGCGTTATGTACTGTAAATTTCCTTAAACCTTTTGACTTGTGTCTGTGTATCGCTGCTTCTAATACAACAGTAACATTTCCGTTTGGGCAGACAGCCGAGATAATATTATGATTATGATCTTTATCTTCCGTCTCATGTTCCTCCACCGTCATTTCAACTTTATAGTCTGTCACATTACGTGTAAGAATCAATTGCGGCCTCTCGAGAGTCATCTTCTGCTCTACTTCGATTTTAAGCGGGTCTTCGCTAACAACTTTTCCAAACAACACCGACATTGGTTTTGAAGCGTTCACAGCATCTAAAGCCGCTTGTTTAATTATTTCCACAAATCCAGTAAAATCAGCCAACGAATTCACCACCCCTCAAAGTCAGATCCATCCAGTGTTCACTCCCTTTAAACTTATGAGTGCATTGTTCAACCACCATTAAATTACTAACATTAACATCGCCCAAGGCTAATTTAACGACTATCATACATCCTGCACGAATGCGAATATCACCGAGTGCATTTGAGATCTTGAGCTTCCTTGTTTTCACGTTATACAGTGAAAGAAGCACATCCGCCTTTGTTTGCCCGTTTTCCCCGTCTTGAAAAGTATCAGTATATTGGAGTATGCCCCAATTTTCTATGTTGTTGTTTTTATCCTTCGCAAATTTAACTTCACGCTTGTGGGTTTTACCATGATCAGAAGTGAGTTTAATCGTATTATAAGTTTTTTCATCGATGGAAGAAGTGTAATCGAAATTTTCACCTGTTTCTTCATCAATTAAAAGATCAACTTTCATTTTATCCAATGATTTCAAGGTTAACTTTCCAAAATCATCAAATAACACGAACCTTTTTTGTGTGTGCATAAGCTCTAAGTCAATAGCGTTATATATGATATCAAACAGGCTGGTATTAGTTTCAGTTCGTGAAGTGATCTTATATTCAGTTTGATCGATGGTTCCCAATATTAACTTAAAGTCAGATGCGATCATCTTTATAACATCACTTGCAGTCTTGTTTTGATAAACATAAGTGTCTTTATTGCACAAATACCGTAATTGATCAAACGCTGTAACCTCGATTTGCTGTTTTTTGTCTCGCTTCTGCGTAAACACATACCCCAAAAAAAGATTTACGTCGTTTATAGTCAGTCGAACCTTATTCCCCTCTGTAAACTTGATAACATCATCTTTTATTACGGTAAAGATCAGCTTTCCCGGGGTGCCTTTACGGATCGTCGTCCATGTTACCCCATCTGGAACAACAGGGATGTAAATGTCGTTCCCATTTTGGATTGTTAGTTCAAATTTCAATAAATATCAACCCCTTACGTAGGCAGCATTAAAATTTGCCCAGGATAAATCGTATATTTCGTGTTACCCTTTCCTTTATTTTTTCCATCAATAGCAGCCTGATTCAGCGAATAAATTTCCGGGTATCGGTTTCCGTCGTTTAAGTATTTTTTAGCTATAGACCAAAGGCTGTCGCCTTTAACAACAATGTGCGTTTTTGCTCTAGGTGCTGTTTCTGTCGAGCGGGTCTTTTCAACTTGCGCTGTAGGTTTCGACAGTTCGGTTATCTCAGGATTGATTTTAACAATCTTAGTTCCAAAGTCTCTATATTCCTTTAAGTTGATTTCAACTTCTAAATCAAATCCATTACTGGCGTTTTCCACAATTTTGTAATCTTCCATCAGTACCTTGATATTGGTACCAAATAATGATTTGTCATTAATAACAAAGGGTTTATCCTTATTGTTAAAATCTACCTTTGTCGTACTTCCTGGCAGTGCCCTCGAGACAATAAATTGAAATGGCAGTTGGCTGGTTTTTAACTTTTCAAAGTGGTCGAGATAGAAAGATGCCCTTTTAAATCCATCTTCATACTGTGCAAACGGATACCTCATCTGCGGAATCAAAACCTTAAAAGAAATTTCCGTTAAACCCGCTTTTTTGGGAATGTTGATCTCTCTTTCATTAATCAAAGTTAAGGTATTGTTGTGATTCTTAATTTTAAGCTCAAGCTCGGCAGGTGGAATAGGTAACATCACATCGCTTAAATAAAAAGTATATGCCATTATAAATGTACCCCCTCTGCACTTTCCTCCATGGCTTCTCTGGTTCCATCCGCAAGATAATCGATCACGCCGTCCAAATCCATTTCCGAACTGATGTGGTTTTCGTTGTGCTGCTCGATGTGAATTTCTGCAGTTGTAAAACGGTTTATAGCGTCACGCTCGGCGATATCCCTTAGATATGACAAGTTTTCGTCTTTGATACCGGTTTCGGGCTTTGTGTTTGCGGCAATATTAGCCGTGTTATTGGCAATATCACCCAACTTAGGTAAGCTTGGATTATCTACGAACGCACCAAACTTCCCTCCGATTTCTTCACCTTTTGCACCCCATTTATCCGTATTTACATGTTCCATTTTTTTAACATGCTCTTGCGTAGGACCAAAGGACTTATCATACCATTCTTGAACCCAATTGCCAGCTCCTTCGATGGAGTCTGATATATTACTGCCTAATATGGTATCAATAACTGTTGCCACCCGTGATAACACATTCGTTATAAATGTGAACAGGTTTACAAATAATCCCATAATTCCCTTCACCGGATTATTAAAAATCTGGGCAAAACTATTTACAAAGTCAGCCATAAAATTCCACAAATCAATAAAAGTATTTGCAATTCCTGCTACCACAGTACCAACCATGAATCCAATAAACCCAAAAATAGTTTCAAAAGAAACTCCCAGTGAATTTACCCACATAATCACGGCCGTAATGATTGCTATGATCAATAACAATGGCCAAGTCGCAGCTAAAAATGACACAAACGCCGATATACCCGCTATCATGGCTTGAATAGCGATAATTCCTAATAA
>JGI20166J26741_11612918_pt1 | contig 11566 bp, 11 predicted proteins | sample TergutCu122P5_FD_26741 | JGI IMG/M metagenome (IMG submission 26741) | reverse complement strand
CATGTCCACATGACGAAAATCAACAGAAGGCGTTAAATACACGGTGTAAAGAATAAACCTCTCATTTTATGAGAGACGCAATATCCCTATGCGCGATGCGCATAGGTTTTTAAGCTCATACAAAGCTAAGACAAAGCAAAGCATATATCACAGCTTCATATGAGCTTGACTATGCATAAAATGAGAGGTTTATTCTTTACACCGTATGCCTAAAAAGACTTCTCCAAAATCAGCACCGAGCACCGCACCTTGGCACTCAAAACTCAACCCACATACCCGTGAAATTGCCGCGTGGCGTCGCGGCCCAATCCCCAAAAGCTATCGAGAAATCGCGGCACTTTTGCGCGAAAAATACGGCCTCAAAGTTCATCATGCCACACTCAATGCGTTCGTGCTCGTCCGGGCACGCGCAAAGCCGCGTTCGACTATCCATAAGTCTTTTCTCGATGCCGGAGCCGCCAAGCCGTCCACGCCGCCGCCGAAGGCTCCAGAGCAGCCGATTGCGCGGCCTACGACTGCGCCGGCGGCATCGCCGCAGCCTACTACGCCGTCGGCTTTCAATGATGGCTCCTTTAATCCCAAGGGGCTCTAATCTGGACAACAGGGCGTTTGATGTTAAGTTACTAACTTAACAAGTTAGTAATTGCCACGGGCGGCCTCGTGCCGCTCACTCTCCTACCCTATGGCAAGCACCAAACCTAACAAACCAAACAAACGCATTGTCCTTGTCAGCGGCGACAAGGGCGGCGTTGGCAAATCCACAATCGCACGCGCTCTCGCCGAATTTCTCACCGAGCGCAACGTGCCGCTCATCGCGTTCGATGGCGACGACACCAACCCGACATTCATGCGTTTTTGGGGGCAGGACAATACCCGGCGCCTACACTCGCGCTCTGCGAAGGGATTTGAACCGTTGATTAACAACTTAGAGGCAAATGAGCCGGTGCAACTTGTTGACCTTGGCGCGGGCACATCGCTTGCGCTCGCGCAATTTGCTGACGACTCCAACTTCGTCAGCCTTACCGCCGAATACGGAGGCCGCGTCACATTCTTTTTTGCCCTCGCGCCGTCCGCCGACTCCCTATATCTACTCAAACTCTTGCTCGACAGATACGCCGACGTCGCCGACGTTGTTGTTGCTCGTAGCGAAGCAATCCCCGGCGCGTGGGAGCTGTGGGAAGGCTCCAAAACACGGGCACGGTTGAAAGAAATCAACGGCATCGAGCTAGTGATACCAAAACTTGACCCCGACGCCTTTTCATACGCCGACCGTGAAAGCCTTTCATGGGGAAAGGCCGGCGAATCAAAGGCAATTCCGCTCGTGAGCAGGAGCTACATCAAACGCTGGCGGCAAAAGGTTTTTGCCGAGTTCGAGAAAGCCGTGCCCGTTTTAATCCCATAAAATCCCATGAATACACGTTGGGCACAGGCTTTGTCGCAAGCCACCGACCCGGTGACCGGCAAAGTTGACAGGGCGGCGCTTTACGCCGCGCTTTGCCTTTCGCCAGACGACCCGATGGCGGTTGCGGTTGAGGCAATTTTCGAGGCAAAAGGCATCGTCGGCGAGTTTGATGAGGCCGGACGTTCATTCGCCGCGCAGCTCACAAAACTCATCGAGGAGCACGCCAAACAAACAACCGAAAGCGCGGCATCGTTGCGGCTACTCGCGTCCGCCATCACAGCCGACCGGAAAAAGACCGAGGCCGTAGCGAATACCGCAGCCGCCCAAATCACGGACAGTGTTGCGCAGATTGCGGCCATTGCGCAGCGCATCGAGGAGCAAGCCAAGCGCAAGACGGCGGTTGTTTGGGCGTGGCTCCTGGGCGGCGTTGTTATCGGCCTAATAATTTCATTCTCACTTTTATTTTTCAAATGAGCGACGAGCAAAAAATCGGACTGCCCACCGACAACCCAAGGGGCAAAAACTACTTTGCGAGAGCGGTGTTCATTACGGCCATCGTTCTTTTTTTCCTATCGAATATAATCTACACGCAACGACTTGCCTACCTGTTTGACTACAACGAGCGGGCAATCGGCCCGGCGCTTTTTTGGAAAGTTTGGCAGCCGTTCGCATGGGTTCAATGCGTGCGCGGGTATCACGCCATCTATCCCGGCCCGCTCGCGTTGAACGCCGCATACATCTTTGGCGGCGCAACCGCCATCGGCTTGATTGCATTTTTCGTAATCGCGCTCACGACCCGGCGCACCAAGGCATTGAATACGCTGCACGGCTCCGCGCGTTGGGCCACAAAAACCGAAATCGAGGCGACAGGTTTGTTGCCCCATGCCGGCGCAAAGATGGAACCGAGCGTTTACGTCGGGGCGTGGAAAGACCCGAAAAGCGGGGCAATCAAATATCTGATGCACAGCGGCCCGGAGCACATCTTGACCTTTGCGCCGACACGTTCGGGCAAGGGCGTCGGCTTGGTAATTCCAACACTGCTTTGCTACGACGAGAGCGTTGTTGTTCTCGATATTAAGGGCGAAAACTACGCGCTTACGTCCGGCTGGCGCAAATCCATCGGGCAGCTCATTTTCAAATTCGACCCTATGGACACGAGCGGCACGGCCACAGCCTACAATCCGCTCGCCGAATTGCGTCTTGGCACCGAGCACGAAATCGCCGACGCGCAGAACATCGTGAACATGATTGTTGACCCGGACGGCAACGGATTGCCGTCACACTGGGATAAAACGAGCTTCATGTTTTTGGTCGGGGTTGTCCTGCACGTCTGCTACCTGCACCACGCGCGCGGTGAAACGGCCACGCTGCCCGCCGTCGCCGCCGCGCTTTCGAGCGACGAAGGCATTGATGCGCTTTACGTCGATATGAAAATGAATACCCACCTCGACGGAGGGCAGCCGCATACCGTAATCACGCGGTCGGCAATAGATATGCTCGAAAAAGAAGAGCGCGAACGCGGCAGCGTTCTTTCAACCGCCAAGACCTTTTTCGCCATCTACGCAGACCCGGTGCTCGCGCAAAATATCAGCCGGTCGGATTTCAAACTGACCGACCTCATGCAACATGAGAAGGCCGCAAGCCTTTATCTCGTGATAGACCCGGCGAACAAAGAGCGGTTGAAACCGATAATTCGCCTGATTTTCGCGCAGGTCGTTCGCAATCTCACGCCGCGCATGGAGTTCAGCGAAGGCCGCGCCGTGAAGAAATACAAACACCGGCTATTGCTCATGCTCGATGAGTTCCCTGCCCTCGGCAAAATCCCAATTTTTGTTGATGCGCTCGCGCACATCGCCGGCTACGGCCTCAAGGTGTTCATAATCTCGCAGGACTTGTCGCAGCTCTATACGGCCTACGGCAAAGAGGAATCCATCAGCTCAAATTGCCATATCCGCATTGCCTACGCGCCGAACAAACCCGAAACCGCCGAGCTGCTTTCAAAAATGACCGGCACGGCCACCGTCGTAAAACGAGCGCAGACCACCAGCGGAGGACGTTTTGGCCTGATGCTCGGCCAGACGAGCGAGAGTTTGCAGGAATACAGCCGTCCGCTACTCACCACCGACGAGTGCATGAGATTGCCCGGCGCGAAAAAAGCCGCCGACGGCTCGATAATCGAGGCGGGCGACATGCTTGTTTTCGTGGCGGGCTTCCCGCCGATTTACGGAAAGCAAATCCTCTTTTTCAAAGACCCGACTTTAAGCGAGCGCAGCAAAATGCCCGCGCCGGCGAGAGCCGACAAACTATGAACAAACCGCGTCGTTTTTTACTTCGTGTTATTTTGCCCGGCGCGCTGGTGCTGTTGATGATTGTCGCCGGCGGCTACGCCGCAGGCTTTCGCTACAACTTTAGCCAGTCTATGCCAGTCGGCATCTGGCGCGTCGTGTCCGGCAAGCCGCAGAGAGGGGACTACGTGCTCGTCAACATACCCGACACGCCGATTTTCCAGACCGCGCACGCGCGGGGCTATATTCGCGCAGGATTCGCGGCCAATGGCCTTGCGCCGCTCATAAAACGCCTCGCAGCGGTCGAGGGTGACGTTGTAGCGGTTGGAGAAACCGTCACGATAAACGCGCAGGAATGGCCCAAATCCCACGTTTACGAGCGCGACCCGGACGGGCGTGCCTTGCCACGGGCCGAGTCCGGCACCGTGCAGGCCGGTTTCGTATGGGTTTTGTCGGACTACAACGCCGGCAGCTTCGATTCGCGCTATTTCGGGCCGCTGCCCGTTTCCGCAATCCAAGCGAAGGTGCAACCCGTCTGGATATGGTGAATTTCCTATGAAAACTCTCAAATTTTCTTTTTTCGTAATCACAGGCTCTATCATCGGATGGGCAGCATGGTGCAGCGGCGTGCAATGGTTTTTGCCGCTTAGCCTTTTTGCGCCCGCGCTTTGGTTCCATTCTCCGAATAGGCTGACAGCCTTTGCCGTGTTCCTGACTTACCAGCTCGCAGCAGGTTCTGGTTTGGTGCGCGGCGTGATGCAATACTACCACACCGGCGTTTTGCTTGGCGTTGGGCTTTGGCTCGGAGCGGCGTTGGTTTGCGCCGTGCCGTGGGGTATCGCGTGGCGTCCACGGCCACGTCCACGGCGGCTTTGGGCGATTGTCCCGTATGTCCTTACAACCATTCCCCCGCTCGCAGTCGCGGCGTGGTATCATCCCATCACAAGTGCCGGCGCGCTTTTTCCGGGATGGTGTTTGTTCGGCATCGTCGGCATCGCCGCGCTGCAATTCGCGCTTTTTTTCGTGCCGCTGCGCTTCGCTCCATTCGCCGCGATTGCGATTCTCTTTTGGAGTTTTGCGCTTTCGGGACCGCCGCCGGCGCCGCCGCCCGGCTGGATTGGCGTTCGCACGGCCGTAGCGTCTCACGGCGATCCGGGCGAAGCCCCCGATGCGGATTTCACGCGCAACATGAGTCTCACCGCTTTGGCGACCGCGCAGCGCGCCGACGTGGTGCTAACGCCGGAGTTCTCCGTTGGCATGTTTTCCGTGCCGGCACAGCACCACTGGCAGAAGGTTTCCAAGGAACATGCCGGCACAGCCTACCTGCTTGGCGCGCAAATCGAGTTGGAAACCGGAAAGACGGCGAACACCTTAATACTCTCCAAGGACGGCGTGCTGTCCGCCTTTTATCGCCAGCGGATGCCCGTTCCTATCAGCATGTGGAAGCCGTGGACGAAATCAGACGGCACGATTGCCTACTGGTTCTACAACCCGACCGTGCAGCTTGAAGGCCGCCGCGTCGCGGTTTTTATTTGTTACGAGCAATCCCTTGTATGGCCCTTCATTCAATCGCTCGCATTGCGCCCGGACGTGATGATGGCGGCGTCTAATGAGCGTTGGTGCGCCGGCACGTCCATACCGACAGTGCGCAAGCTCTGCGTTGATTCGTGGTCACGGCTTTTTGCCGTGCCGCTGCTTGAGGCGGAAAATTTGTGAGGCAGGGGACAGGTCTTTCCCCTCGGTTCAGGACGCCAGGACTCGCAACTCGTCTTGGCGTCCCAATCACCGGCCCCTTTCAGCGGGAGTGCCCGCAACTCCCCTACCCTGCCCTACTCTACCGCCGGCTTCTAGGCATCACGGCCGTAACCGCTAAAAACGACATGCTCCCAAATGGGATTGATACCGGCGGCGAGGTGTTCGTCGGTTTCTACGAAAAAGACAACAGGCGTGTCGGCCCTGATGGGGCGGTAGTCGCCAGCGGCCGTATCTTTGCGGCCACCGAAAGCGACGATGTTGACGAGGGCGTTTTTGAAACGCCGGCGCGAGAGTTTCCGAGCGTCATGTTCAGTGTGTTTTTTTAATTGCATACACACTATTATATCAAATCGACTTTTGTAAGTCGGCTCATTTCGCTCGTAATTCAACAAGTTACGCAACTCTCTCCTCGGAGAGATTCTTGTTGACTCGCTTTTTGCGAGCCGCGCGTCTGGCAGCCGGGCCGCGCTTCGCGTCGGGGGTAGTCCCGGCTGTCCGGCGTTCGCTTCGCTCGCGTCATTTTGCGCTCATTGCCGCGCGGCTAGGGCAACTAATGTCGTAAGAAAGCAACGGATTATTTCTGACTTTGCAGCGACTGCGTTTGTGTCGCGTCTTTGAAGGCTTTTTGGTCAGGCCAGAGCTGGTGCCCAAGCGGTTTGAACGCCTTGACGGAATCATTTTCCCCCGCGAGACGCCCGTTTGCCATTTTCACAATCATTGATGCTTCGCTTTGCACCCTGTTTTTTTGCACCGTCCGCGCATAATCATTTTTGGGGTCGGGGATTTTGGAGACGATTTGTTTTGCGATAGCCTCTTCGTCGGGTTTCGGCGCAGATGTTTGCCACTCGATGCGGTGCTCACTGTATTTTTTTTGGTTAGCTGCGCCAACGCCTGAATAAATACGCAGCTCATCGTTCCAATTACGTGCGAACCCGGAGACGTATGTATCCACGTAGTAGTCCACTAAATTGTATGCTTGGAGAGCAGCCGGCACGGAGATTTTCAAATCAATCTTATCTCCATTGTTCTTTTTGACGGTGACGTTTCTTTCGATGGTATCGGGAGTGCCGGCAGCGGTATCGGCAGCATAGCCGATGGCGGTGAGGGCCACCAGAAGGGCGGCGATGGTGATTATTTTTTTCATAGGTTTTGTTCGTTGGGTGAATTGTTCAGCCGTGGCCGCAGTCGGTTGTTTTTGTGCGGCTAGTTGTGCGCGAGAGGTCTATGCCAGCGTCCTTTAGCCGGGCAACTTTCTTGAAATGCTTTTCGGCCTCAAGTCGGACGCTTTCCTCGTTGGCTCTGCCGTGGAGAAATTCACGGGCGACATGCAGCAGCGGGACTTTCGTTGTGTCCCGGCCTTCCATGCCTTTAACCAGCGCGACAGCGGTTGCGTCCGAGACGTTGCCCCGTGCCTCGCCCTGGGCTTTCGCAACTTGAAGTTTTTCCAAGAACTCATCCACGCCGGGGAAGTCGGTTTTTCCTAAATCGAGGCTCATTTGATGAGCACGGTTTTCCGGCAGCATGTTCGCCATCGCCAGCTCCTTAAAGCGTCCTTCAGGCCTTTGGGCAACAATGTCAATCGGGTATGGCCGCCCGTTGAATTTGCGAAAATTGCGAGGGTAGCAGTCGCCGACAATCAGATTCGTGTCAGGGTTGTAGTAAGTCGCATTTGCAGCCGAGCTGGTGATAATATTGGGGTTGAGTTGGCGAAAACCACGCTCACCCATTTCTACGTCAATCTCCGCTTGTGTTGGCTCGTGTGTGTCGAGGTAGACTTGCGTATGTGCAATAAGGCTGTTGCCTGTCGCTGGATTCTCATAGACGCCGATAATTTTTGTCGTTTTATCGAATTCTTTATTGATGCGGTATAGACGTTTCACGTAGTCGCGAACGCTGGCTCGTCTTAGGGCGATTTTCCCTTCGCCGTCAGGTGTTTCCTTGTATTCAAATGTCCATCCCGTGCCTTTATATGCCAATTTAACCACGTTACTAGGGTCTTTTTGCTGCATATATACCTTATGTTCACCGCCTTCGGCAAGCAGTGTCAAGTCGCGTTCACGGGCTAAATCATCAAGGGTTTTTCCAGTGGTTCCTGTTATTTGGGCGAGCAAATGCAACTCGTCCTTATTCAAAGGAGTAAGCGGCAGGTCTCCAGTCCAACCATAGCCGGCTAGCTGTCGTGTGCTTGGGGTTTCCATAGGAAATGAAAATGAGGGCTAGCGCGCAGACTCCAGAGCGCGTTGCTTTTCAATGGCCTTGACGATAAAGGCTTTTTTTTCAGCCTCGGTCATGTTTTTAGGAACCAAGGCGTCTATCTCTGCGTGCATTGCCGCGAGTTCTTCTTGTGTATAAAAACCCTTCACCGGCGCGTCCGGCTTGTAGTCGGGAAGAGATGTCAGGAATTTTTCTTCGATGTCGAGTGTTTGGCTCATGGGAAAAAGGAAGCAGGGAGGGTGAAATTTGTCAACCGGCTTTTGTATTGCGTTTGTATGTCTTTTGTATCGCAGATACTTAGGGCGAAAAAAGTTTGAAGGCCTTGCCAGCATAGAGCGCGGCTCCGCCACAAAGCGGAAAACTTCGCGCCGGCAGGCGCGTCCGGTTCAGACCTCATACATGGTATGTTCATGACTGGTTTCATGTCCTTTGTGACGTGCAAGCCCGCCGTCACGTTGCACCGTTGCGAGGTATGTTTGCAGGGATGCGTCCAAGCGATGTTCGGGATGCTCATTCACGTAACGGACGGCGGCCACGCGCAGCGGAATACGCGCCGTGTCAGCTCCACCGAGGGCATCAACAATGTCACAAGCTATTTCGTCGCGTGACTTGCCCGCTGGCCGCGTTTTTAACCTGTCGAGCTGCCCACGCAGCGCGTCCATCGTTGTCATCTCAAGACCTGTTTGTTTCATGGTTAGTTGGTTTTAGGAGGTGCATTTTTCCACCGCAGGAGTGTCAGCCATTCGCGTGTCAGGCGCATCGAATTGCGCAATTCCTTCGCCGACAGTTCCGGCGCGGTGACGGTCAGTAGGATTATTTTTTTGTTGATGAGCATGTAGGTAACGCACGTCAGGGACGTTTCGACGTCACCGCCGCCATGTTGGTCACGGCCTTTAGTGCTTATGGCGATGCAGAGCGTGAAGGAACCCGGCCCCAAATCCGCCATGCCCAATATTCTTTGTTTCCCTGCCGTTTGTTCGAGTTGGCTCAAGTTAACCACGGCAAATAATGCGTCGGCATCATCTTCGCCAATTCGCGGCATGGATAGGCCCGACAGCATCTTGTCATACATTTCTTTGAGCACCGACATATTATAGGTCGGAATCTCCATATCCTTCATCACCTGCACTTGCAGGACGCGATACCGAGCGGTTTTCTCGTCTAGTTGCCCTTTGAGGTCGGCCAGCGGCATAAATAACGCCAGCAGCCGGTTTGCCGATGAAACGGCGCGGGTGCGTTGTTCAAAGGCGTCAGGCAATATGTAGGAGACTTCGACAAATGGCGGCGGCGCAGCAACGACAATCGCGCTCCTATCAACAGATACCACAAGTTGAGGCGGCGTTTGGGCGCTGATGCTTGCGCACGCAAAGAGCAGCACAATGGCGATGCCGTATTTTCGCATGAGAATCACCAGCCCCAAATTGCGCCAGCACCGGCCATTATTTCACCCCTATCGGAAAGCGCGAAGCTCGCTTGAACACCACGGTCGCCGAGGCGACTGGTGTAACCATACCCCATAGCAAACGCGCCGTGCCCTCGATAACCGCCGACGCCCAGGGCGAGCTGACTGCGGTTGCCGTCCGGCGTGAGACGCGGCTGGACTTGATTCATGGCGGCGGCCATCGCGCCGGTCTGGTCTATGCGTTCGCCGAGGTCGTAGATTTCACCGTCCATGCGGTTGAATCTGTCGTTGGCATAATTCTGAAAAGCCGTGAGCTGGCGCATATTCACCGCATCGGTGGGATTGATACCATCGGCGACATTGGTCAGCCGGCGTTCGTTGCCGGGGCTACCGAAGGATACGGTGTTGGGTTCGGTGGCAATGGAGTTGTTGCCGATGGCAACCGCGCCGACGGCCGTAGCGAGGACGACGGCATTGTTGCCTATGACAACACTGTTGTCGGCCAGAGCTTGCCCGTTGTTTCCAACGGCGGTGCTGTTGGCACCGTTAGCCTTCGCGCCGATGCCAACGCCCAAGGCGTTGACGCCGCCGGCGCTGGCTCCCCTGCCGTTCGTGGACGGCGTGGTGCTAATCATGCTTTCCAAGTTTGTCACGCGCTGGTCTGTCTCGTAGAGTTGTGAGCCAGTAACGGCATCGGCTGACGCGGCAGTGATGGCCCCACGAGCAAGGTTTGTAATGAGAGTGCCGCCGGTCTGGTTGGCACCAGTGCCGGTGACAGCAGGGCCACCGAGAGTGATTCTGTCCTTCGCCGCGCTGTCGTAAGTAACGACATTGGCAACGGTGCCACCAGAGCCGGTAATAATGCCCGCAGCTTTGAGCTGTCCGATATTCACAGCATCATTGTCAGCAGTGCCGGCAGCGACGCCGGCAAGCTGGCGGTCGCCACTCGTGCCCGCGATATTGACAACGGTGCCGCTGGTTTGCGCGCCAACAGTGATGTTACCGGTGGTGTCTTGTTGCACAAGGCCCGCGCCGCCGGAGGTGATGTTGTTGATAGTGTCGCCGATGCTGGTGATGGCGGAATTGACATTGTTATAGGTGGTGCCGCCAATGCTGAATTGGATGTTTGTAATGCTTCCGTCAGAGTTGACGTTGCCAGTGCCAAGAGCGGAGGTGATGCTAGTGCCCATTGTGTAGAGCTGGGAGCCGTTAATGGCGTCAAGTGAACTGGCGGACACGTCGCCGGTGGCCACATTCGTAATGCGATGCGCTACGCCTGATCCGTGCGAAGCGTCATAAGCATTGAGCGTGTTGTTCCATAGCAACGAATCACCAGCGAGCGAAGTTGACCTGTTGTAGAGGTTGGTAATGGCCTGATTGACCGAGGTATCGCCGGTGGCGAAGGTGCCGCCGGCAATGGTGCCATCTGGATTCACCGTGCCGGTGCCTAGCATGTTCACGATGCTCGTTGCAGTGCCGTAAAGTTGGCTGCCGTTGATGGCATCAACGCTGGTCGCACTGACGTTGCCGGCAGATACGCCGGTGAGGATGCGGGTCATGCCGGTAGCTTGACCGGAAATGTCCACGACAGTGCCGGTGAAGGCGGTGCCGATAGTGATGTTGCCATTGGTGGAGTTATATTGAAAGACGCCAGCGCTGCCGGTGAGGAGGTTAGTTACAGCACCGCCTATGGTTGTGCTGCTATTGTAGATGTTCGTCGTGCTGATAGTGGTGTCACCCGCACCGAGGGTATTCGCCAAGGCAGCGAGGGTGGTGTTCGTCACGTAGAGTTGACTGCCGTTGATGGCGTCGGTGCTGTCGGGGTTGATGGCGCCGGCGGCGAGGTTGGTGAGGATACGTTCGGTGCCGGTGCTGCCGATGGAGACGATACCGTTGTTCATGCCGTTGCCGGCATAGGTGGCGGAGAAGCCGAGGGTGTTGTCGGCGATGGTGTTATCGGCACCGGTGTTGCCGTTGTCGGTGGAGTTGGCGCCGAGGGCGATGGAGTTAACGCCGGTGGCGTTGGCGCCGGCGCCGAGGGCGAGGGTGTTGGTGCCGGTGGCAATGGCACTTTGACCGATGGCGATGACGTTGCTGACGTTTTGGGCACCTCTTTCGGCGTTTTGGCCGATGGCGATAATGTTGTTGCCGGCGGCACCGAAGGCGGCGTTGTTGCCGAGGGCGGTAATTTCGGTGCCGGTGGCGCGGTAAGCGGCGCCGGAGCCGATGGCGTCGATAATATCGCCAGTGGCACCGACGGCGGCTTGCTGACCGATGGCGGTGATGTAGTTGCCGGTGGCGGTGAAAGCGGCGGCGTAGCCGATAGCGGTGATGTTGGTGCCGGTGGTGTTCATGCCGGCCATAAAGCCGATGGCGTCGATTTTGGTGCCGACGGCGTTGTTGGCGGCGTCAGTGCCGATGCCGGCGATGTAGTTGCCGGTGGCGGTGAAGGCGGCACCATAGCCGATGGCGTCGATGTAGTTGCCGGTGGCGTTGTTGGCGGCCAAG
>JGI20166J26741_11612807_pt1 | contig 11567 bp, 11 predicted proteins | sample TergutCu122P5_FD_26741 | JGI IMG/M metagenome (IMG submission 26741) | reverse complement strand
CGTTTTAAATCGTCTGTCAGATCCGCCTTGCTCCCTTTGACGCTAGAGAAGTGCTCCAGCAGGCCGTCCTTTGTGCCGGTGTAGAAGAGTTTGCCGTGGTCGATCAGCGTGATGAAGTCGGCGACGCGCTCCAGGTCGGAGGTGATGTGTGTGGAGAAGAAAACGCTCTTTTCCCCGTCCGAGATGTACTCCCTCAAAATATCGAGGAGTTCCTCCCGGGCCACCGGGTCAAGGCCGGAGGTGGGCTCGTCCAGAATGAGCAGCTTCGCGCCGTGGGACATGGCCACCGCCAGCATGAGCTTCATCTTCATGCCGCGCGACAGCTCCCTGACCCGCTTGCCGGGGGGCAGCTCAAATTTTTTGATATAGCCGGCGTAGGTTTTGCTGTCCCATTGGCTGTAAAATCCCCGAATCGCTTTTTCCACCTCGCTCACACGCCAGGTCTCCACAAAAAAGATTTCGTCGAAGACTGCGGCCAGTTCCTCTTTGACGGCCAGCTCGTCCGCGATATTGTCCAGCCCGAAGATCTTGATCTCGCCGCTCTCACGCACGGCCATGTTGAGGATGCAGCGGATCGTGGTCGTCTTGCCCGCGCCGTTTTGCCCCACAAAGCCCATGATATTTCCCGCAGGCAGTGTGAATGAGACGCTGCTGAGCTTGAAATCCCCGTAGCTTTTGCAGAGGTTTTGAACTTCCAAAGCATTGTCCATCGCGATATCACTCCAATTTGTGGCGGATACTCTAAGTATTAGCACTAGAAGGGAAATTTGTCAAGAGCAAAACGGACAAAAATTTATGGGGCGGATATTGAATCCGCCCCTACCCGCATACAAACTATGTATTCAGATCACATTTTGCCACAAAAACAGCAGGATCACCCCCGGGACGCCCAGAACACCGGCGACGAGGGCGTTGATCCAGTTGAGCCCCAACTCCCAGCTGGCGGGCGCGCCCAACCAGCCGATGAGCCAGTTGACGACAAAGAGGGCCACGAAGCCGATGGCGACGTGGATCAGAAGTTTAAAAAACCATTTGATCGGGGTCTTGATGATCTTGAACAGCAGGGCGAGCAGCAGTATTCCGACGACGGCAATCGCGATGATGGCAGTGGTCATGGCAAACGCATCCTTTCAAATCGCGGCGGACGCCTTGCGGCGGCGGACGCCATAAATGGCGTCCCTACAGCGCGATGGTTTTGATGTTCCGCAGGGCGTGGTCATAGTGGGCTCTGAGTGCGTTGATCTCAAAAATGCTGGCCTCTGTCAGGCCGGGGTCGGTGCTGGCCTCAAAACTGGCGTAGGCCTTGTCCAAGTTTTCGCGGATCGCCCGCACCTCGCTTAAAACGCGGTCAAATTCCGCCTGATGCGTCCGGGTCAGTTTTCGCTGTGTCATGGGTGATTTTCCCTCCGTTTAAAGGTATTGTATTCCGGAGGGACAAAGCTTAAACATTTTTCAAAAATTTGCTTTGCGTTTTTTCGGATGCCAGAGCCATAATAAGCTCGGACTCAGCAAATGAGATACGCCTTTCCGTTCAAAGGATCCGTTCGGTGCGCTCGGGCAGCGTCTGAGCGATTTTTCCGAACAAGTGGATGACACCCGCGATTGTGAGTAATGAGAGCGGAACGTATAGAAAGAAATTTGGCTGAATGAGCCGGCTGGGTCAAGTTTTGGATTTGGTCTGCGTTTGCCATGTGTTGCGGTTGCCGCCTTAGCGGCGAGCAACACGGCATCAAATTAAAATGCTGTTGGCCGGTTCAAAGCGGGCGGGGACTGTTTTAGAGCAGTCTCCGCTTGATTTTTTTGTCAAGGTGGTATATACTAGATAAGGTTAATCGACAAACAAATATTGCAACATCTTGTAGGGAACGGATTGATCCGTTCCGACATTCGACGAGGCGGAACGGATCAATCCGTTCCCTACGATGCGGTTGTTTCGGTGAGAGGCAGATACCATATGACAAAAGCAAAATCCGGCGGATACGGCAACGAGAGCATCTCCCAGCTCAAGGGGGCGGATCGGGTGCGCAAACGCCCCGCCGTCATCTTCGGATCGGATGGGCTGGAGGGCTGCGAGCACGCGGTGTTCGAGATTCTGAGCAACGCCATCGACGAGTCCCGCGAGGGGTACGGGGATATTATAACAGTAACGCGCTTCGAAGACAAGTCTATTGAGGTCGAAGATTTTGGCCGGGGCTGTCCTGTGGACTGGAATGAGACTGAGGGGCGCTTTAATTGGGAGCTGATCTTCTGCGAGCTCTACGCCGGGGGAAAATACAAAAACGACGAGGGGGAGAACTACGAGTTCTCCCTGGGTTTAAACGGCCTGGGCGCCTGCGCCACTCAGTACGCCTCGGAGTACATGGACGTAAATGTCTGGCGGGATGGGAAGAAATACACGCTGCGCTTTGAAAAGGGGGAGATCGTAGGCAAGATGTTGGTTGAGCCCACGGATCGCGGCAAAAAGACGGGCTCCCGCTTCCGCTGGCGGCCAGATCTCAGCGTGTTTACGGACATCGACGTGCCGGTAGAGTATTTCACCGACACTCTCCGCCGCCAGGCCGTGGTGAACGCCGGTGTGACCTTCCGCTTTAAGAACCAGACCGGCGGAAAGTTCGAGACCCGGGATTTCCTCTATGCAAACGGTATCACGGATTACGTGGGCGAACTGGCGGGGGAGGAGGGCGTTCTCACCGCCCCGTATTTCATCGAGACGGAGCGGCGGGGCCGCGACCGGGAGGACAAACCGGAGTATAAGGTCAAACTCTCCGCCGCGTTTTGCTTCTCCAACCGGGTCAATGTCATCGAATATTACCACAACAGCTCCTGGCTGGAGTACGGCGGCGCGCCGGAGAAGGCTGCGCGAAGCGCCTTTGTCTCCGCCTGTGACGCAATCCTCAAGAAGCAGAGCAAGTACCAAAAGGGGGAGAGCCGGATCAGTTTCCAGGACATCCAGGACTGCATGATTCTGATCACCAACTGTTTCTCCACCCAGACCTCCTATGAGAACCAGACGAAGAAAGCCATCACCAACCGCTTCATCCAGGAGGCCATGACGGACTTCCTCCGCTCCCAGTTGGAGATCTATTTCATCGAGCGCAAGCAGGAGGCCGACCGGGTCATTGAGCAGATCCTGATCAACAAGCGCAGCCGGGAGCAGGCGGAGAAAGCCCGGCTCAATATCAAAAAGAAACTCAGCGGAACGGTTGACATCACATCGCGCGTGGCGAAGTTCGTGGACTGCCGCACGAAGGATTTGGACAAGCGGGAAATCTACATCGTGGAGGGGGACTCCGCCCTCGGCAGCGTAAAGCTGAGCCGGGACGCGGAGTATCAGGGCGTCATGCCCGTGCGGGGCAAAATTTTAAACTGCCTCAAGGCGGACTACGCGAAAATTTTCAAGAGCGAGATCATCACCGACCTCATCAAAGTTCTGGGCTGCGGGGTGGAGGTGGAGAAGGGCAGAGGCAAAGAACTCTCCACCTTTGACTTGGGCGCGCTGCGCTGGAATAAGGTCATCATCTGTACCGACGCGGATTACGACGGCTTTCAGATCCGCGTGCTGATCCTGACGATGCTCTACCGCCTGGCGCCGACCCTGATCAACGAGGGCTACATTTACATCGCGGAGACGCCGCTGTACGAGATTGAGAGCAGGGGGAAGACCTACTTCGCCTATTCCGACGGGGAGAAGGCGGAGATTTTGGAAAAACTGGGCGATCAGAAAGTCACGATCAACCGCTCCAAAGGTTTGGGTGAAAACGATCCGGAGATGATGTGGCTCACAACCATGAACCCGGAGACCCGGCGTTTGATCCGCGTCATGCCGGAGGACGCGGCGCGCACCGCCGCCGTGTTTGACCTGTTCCAGGGGGATGACCTGGCGGGGCGGAAAGCGCACATCGCGGAGCATGGGGTTGAGTATCTGGATCTGGTAGACGTGAGTTAAGGCGACCTGGTGGGCGTGTCGTAGGGCGTGGCGCCCCCGACGCGCCGCGGGATAACTTTTTCGGCGCGCAGTAGGGGCGATTATCAATCGCCCGCGGGCGGCTATTAGCCGCCCCTACTCAGAATGACAAACGATAATTCTCGGATAAAACTAATGCAGAAATAATAGGAGGAAATCATATCATGAAATTGCTGAAATGGCTCATGCCCCTTGGAATGATCGCGGTGATCGTCTATTTTTTCCACGTGTTTTTGGGACAGGCGCTTTGGAGCGCGTATGATCCGATCACAACGGACATCAGTTCTCTGACGGCGACGGGAGCGCCAAACGCCGGCTTGTTGCGGATATTTACAACGATTTACGGTATCTGCTTTGTGCTGTTCGCGTTTGGGATGGTTCTGAAAGCGTTTCGGGACTATCATACGCTCACAAGGGCCGGGTACATCATTTTTCTGATCATGGCGCTCACCACCACGGTCGGCTACGCGCTGTTTCCGCTCGCGGGGGATAAGACCGTGATGAATTTTCAAAACATGATGCACATTGTTGTGACGGTTGTTGTGGTGTTTACGACGATTTTCTCCTTTTTCCTGCTTGCGTTTGGATATTTGAAAAAAGAAAAATTAAAGGTTTTGGGCAGAATTTTTCTCATTGCCGCCGTAGTGATCACGCTCTTTGGCGCGATGAATCCGATCGGAATGGCCGCAAATCTGAACATTCTCGGCCTGACGGAACGATTGGTGATTTTTCCGCTGCAAATATTTGTATTTTTCCTGTCGTTTATCTATACGTTTCACAGCAAGCTGCTGAATCAGAAATCGTGATGGGGGATCAGCCATGCGCATCGACCACATTGCCGTCTATGTCCAGAACCTGGAGCGGACAAAAGAATATTATGTAAACTATTTTGGCGCGGTGTCCAATGCGCTGTATCACAATCCCAAAACCGGGCTGCAGACCTATTTTCTGTCCTTTGAGGACGGCTGCCGGCTTGAGATCATGCAAAGACCCGATGTCCCGGCAAGCGCGGAGACCGGGGAGCAGATCGGATACACCCATCTCTCGTTCAGCACAGGGAGCCGGGAGGCCGTCGACACGCTGACGAAGCGGCTGCGGGAGGACGGCTACGCCGTGCTCAGCGGGCCGCGCGTGACGGGCGACGGGTACTATGAGAGCCAAGTCTCCGACCCGGACGGAAACCGGGTTGAACTTGTGGCGTGACGGAGGGAGGGCAAAAAGATGTGGCTGTTTAAGAAGAGAGGAAGACAGGCACCCATCTGGTTTTTGTATTTGCAGGTGATGATAGGAATGCTCTATTCCTATATGCTGTTATCCATGCATCGCTCCGCAGATATGACCGCTAATCTGATCGCTCTTTTTATTAGCTCAAGTTTTATGCTTCTTGGGATTGCGAAGAGTTTCAGCAGGTTCGTAAAAGTTCTGCAAAGGCCCTACCAAGGCGGGAACCTGCATGTCGCGCTCAGCAGCGTTTTGACCACGGCCGTTATGTTTGCGGCGATTTACAGCATCTTATACTTATATCTGCCGAACGCGTTCTCTGGCCTCAGCGGCAATACGCCGCTGGACGAGTGCGTCAATGTGATCTACTTCAGTGTGACCACTTTAGCGACGGTGGGATTCGGGGACATTTATCCGACGGCCACAATCGCGAAGGTGTTTGTGTCGATCGAGATGATGTCGTTTTTCGTGTTCTTCGTACTCATCTTGGGCAATCACAGGGTATTTATTAAACCGAAGGAAGAGCCAGGCCAAATAGAAGAAAAGGACACTGATGTCAGTTTATGAAAAGTCTGTGGCACCGTGGCTCCCTCCCTGAGGGAGCTGGCAGCGCGGCCCTTGCGCTGACCGAGGGAGTGCCCTTGACCTGCGGAGGTTCCTATGCCAAAGAAAACCCGCCCAACCGATTCCGCCCGTCCCGTTGACCCCGCCGTCGAAGGTCTCCGCGCCGAAATCGTGGAGCAGCCCATCACGGAGACGCTGGAGAGCAACTACATGCCCTATGCCATGAGCGTCATCCTGTCCCGGGCCATCCCGGAGATTGACGGCTTCAAGCCCTCCCAGCGGAAGCTCCTGTACACCATGTACAAGATGAATCTGCTCACGGGCGCGCGCACGAAAAGCGCCAACATCGTGGGCCAGACCATGCGCCTCAATCCCCACGGGGACGCCGCGATTTACGAGACCATGGTGCGGCTCTCCAAGGGTTACGACGCGCTCTTGACCCCCTTTGTGGACTCCAAGGGCAACTTTGGCAAGGTCTACTCCCGGGATATGGCCTACGCCGCCTCCCGCTATACGGAGGCCAAACTCAGCGCCATCTGCGCCGAGCTCTTCCGGGATATCGGTAGCGACACCGTGGATTTTACGGACAACTACGACGGCAGTATGCAGGAGCCGACGCTCTTGCCCACCGCTTTCCCAAACGTGCTGGTGTCCGCCAACCTGGGGATCGCCGTGGGTATGGCCAGCCAAGTCTGCGGCTTCAATCTCGCGGAGGTCTGCGAGACGGCGATCCAGCTGCTCAATGACCCAAATCATAATATTATGTCAACCATTCCGGCCCCGGATTTCCCCACGGGCGGCGAGATTATTTATGACGCGGCTGACATGCGGAGCATCTATGAGTGCGGGCGCGGCGGCGTCAAGCTGCGGGCGCGCTGGCGTTATGTTAACCACAATAATCTCATCGAGATCTATGAGATCCCCTATACCACCACGACCGAGGCCATCATGGACAAGGTCTCCGAATTGGTCAAGGCGGGGCGGGTCAAAGAGATCGCGGACATGCGGGACGAGACGGATCTGAAGGGACTAAAGCTCACCATCGACCTGCGGCGCGGCGTGGATCCGGAAAAGCTCATGCAGAAGCTCTTCAAGATGACGCCGCTCCAGGACACGTTTTCCTGCAACTTCAACATCCTCATCGCGGGGATGCCCCGTGTCATGGGGGTGCGGGAAATCTTCGACGAGTGGATCGCCTGGCGTGTGGACTGCGTGAAACGCCGGGTGTACTACGATCTAACGAAAAAAAGGGAGAAGCTGCATCTCTTAAACGGCCTCAAAAAAATTCTCCTGGACATCGACCGGGCCATTGCCATCATCCGCAATACCGAGCACGAGGCGGATGTGGTGCCGAATCTCATGATCGGCTTCGGCATCGACCAGATCCAGGCCGAGTATGTGGCGGAAATTCGCCTGCGCAACATCAATCGGGAGTACATTTTGAAGCGCGTGGAGGAGACGGCGGCGCTGGAGGCGGAGATCGCCGACCTCGAGGATACGCTGGGGAGTTCCCGGCGGATCCGGAAACTCATATCCGACGAATTAAAACAGATAATAAAGAAATACCCCGCGGAGCGCAAGACCGGCATCGTCTACGCCCACGAGGTGGAGGAATTCTCCGAGGAGCTGCACGTGGAGGACTATACGGTCAACCTCTTTCTCTCCCAGGGGGGCTATTTCAAGAAGATCACGCCGCTCTCCCTGCGCATGGGCGGGGAGCAGAAGTATAAAGAGGGGGACGGGCCCTCCCAGAGCTTCGAGGCCCAAAACGCCGGGGAATTGCTGTTCTTCACGGACAGGCAGCAGGTGTACAAGGCCCGGGTACGGGACTTTGAGGACACGAAAGCCTCCGCGCTGGGAAGCTACCTCCCGGCGGCTCTGGGCCTGGACGAGGAGGAGAGCGTGCTGACCATGCTCGACCCCGGCGACTACAGCGGCCAGATTTTGCTGTTCTTTGCCAACGGCAAGTGCGCGCGCCTGGAACTCAGTGCCTACAGCACGAAGAGTAACCGAAAGAAGCTCACCGGGGCCTACTCGGACAAGAGCCCGCTGGTGTCGATTTTGCAGCTGAAAAAGGAGGGCGAGGTCGCCGTCACCTCCACGGAGGGCCGCGCGATCATCTTCAGCACCGCGCTGCTGAGCCCCAAGACCTCTAGGAGCACCCAGGGCGTGGGCGTGATGAATCTGAAGGTGAAGTATTCCGTGGAAAAGGCCGCGTTTCTGGCGGAGGCGAAGATCAAGAACGCGGCGCGGTACCGGGTGCGCAGCGTCCCCGCCGCCGGCGCGCTGCTGCGGCCGGAGGATAGGGGCGAGGAACAGTTAACAATGAACAGTTAACAGGGAACAACGAAGGGCCCACACCCCGGCCTACGGCAGCAAAGGGCCACACCCCGGCGCTTCGGCAGCAAAGGACCACACCCCGGCGCTTCGCGCCACCCCTCTCGAGAGGGGAATCGGGGCAAGGACAGAAGGGAGAGAGATGAAGCGGGATAATAAATTCATTGCGTGGTGGAGGAAGGAACTGACAAAACCCAGTAGTAATGGACTTTTAGGTGTTGTAGCTGGTTTTTTGCTGGCGGGGTTGGTGCTTTACGCAATAATAATAGTTGCATTAAAGCTCGTTGGCGGTTCCAGTGTAACGTTATATGACATTTTTCTGCCAGCAGCGACAGTTTTAGGCGTTATTACTGTGGGCGGCGCAGCAGTAGTTCAATTTCGGAAGCAATATTTCACAGAAGTCTCTGCCGAATTGGATCGAGATACTAAATATACCGAGCTTTTAACCAAGGCAATTGAGCATTTGGGAAACGAAAGTATTGCCATTCGCACAGGCGCACTCTATGAATTAAAACGATTAGCACAGGATTCGGAAAAAGATCGAGAAAATGTGCTGGAGATTATTAACCGATTTGTGATTGAAGAATGGAAAAAACTCACTAATCCCAGAGAAGATTTTTCCTTTGATAAAGATTTTCCCTCAGATATTGTAATCGCAAAAACAATTATTGCGTTATTGCTTCGCACGGAAAGGATTAACCACACAGAGTTAATACTTGAATCAGTGCATCTCGAATGGGAACATCTTCGGGTAGCACATCTCTGTAAAGCACATCTCAGCAGAGCCCACTTCGAACATGCTAACCTTAGCGGAGCAAACCTCAAGGGTGCACACCTTCTCGAAGCAAACCTCGGCGAAGCAAACCTTATTGATACATGCCTTATCGGAGCAGATCTCAGATGGGCCATAAACCTCACCGCCGACCAACTTATGGACGCCATCATCGACGAAACCACCCTCCTCGACCCTCCCCTCCGCGACGAACTCATCAAACGCGGCAAACTCAAACCATCTGCAGAAACAGCCAATACATAAGCCCCGGCCCCTATTCCCCTCTGGGGAGGGGTGGCCGTAGGCCGGGGTGGTCGTCCTTATTCCGTTCAGGAGAGTGAATCTATAGATGAAACCACCAACCAACACCCTTCTCCGCATCACAACTTCCTACCTCGTGATCATCGCCGGGGCGGCGATTTACGCCGTGGGGTTTTCCTTCTTCAGTTATCCCAACGCGATCCCGACGGGCGGACTCGTCGGCATCGCCATGATCCTCAACTTTTTGTGGGACAAGCTGCCGGTGGGGACTATGACCATCGTGATGAACATCCCGCTGTTCCTCTTCGCCTGGAAGAAGTTTGGGCTGGAATTCATGCTTGCGTCTTTGGTGGGCATGGTGGTGTCCTCGCTGCTGGTGGATTTGTTTAACACGTTTGGCTGGGTCGCCACGTCGCAGCCGCTGCTGGCCTCCATCTACGGCGGACTGCTCAAGGGCATCGGCCTCGGCCTCGTGTACAAGGTGGGAGGAACCACCGGCGGGGTGGACATTGTGGCTAAGTTTCTTCGCAAGCGCCGCCCCCATATCAATTTCGGCACCTTCATCCTGATCCTGGACGTGGTTGTCATCGGCACGTTTGCCGCCGTGTTCCGCCTGTACGACAGCGCCATGTACGGCATCATCACCATGTTCGTCGGTACGCAGATCATCGATCTGGTGCTCTACGGCGCGATCAACACGAAAACCTGCCATATCATCACCGACAAGAGCGCGGAGATCAGCGTTGCGATCACCCAAAAACTCGTCCGGGGCGTTACGCTTCTGCGCGGGGAAGGGGGCTGGTCGCACAGGGAAAAGGGTGTTATCCTCTGCGCCATCAAACCCCAGCAGATCACGGAATTGCGGAGACTGGTCAGCGGGATTGATGAGGAGGCCTTTGTCATCGTCTCAGACGCCCGGGAGGTCTTCGGGAAGGGATTCATGAGCATCGAGAGCGAATTGTAGGGGAACAAAAAGCTGTGAATCACGTCGTAGAGATCATGTAGGGAACGGATTTATCCGTTCCGATGATTCCATGGCGGAACGGATAAATCCGTTCCCTACGCGAACCATTTTCCCCGGAGGTGTGCCCTATGACGAGGCGTGTTTTGTCCGTTTTACTCGTCCTGTGCCTGCTATGCGCTATGGCGGGCTGCGCCTCCATGCTCGACGGGCCCTATGAAAAGATTTCGGACTATGTGGAAAATCCGGCGGAGACGCCCGCGGACACGGGGCAGACCGTCAGCAACTACAGTGAATTGAGAGCAAAAATCCTGACCCTTGTGAACGCGCATGAGACCTCCGGCAAAATTGACTTCAACTCCTATGACGGCAAAGACATCGACACGGACATCGGCAAGGCCTGTGACGAGGTGAAGATGAATACGCCGATCGGGGCCTATGCCGTGGACTATTTCTCCCGCAGCCAGCTGGTGCAGTTCGTGTCCTACTATGAGGTGACCATCAGCGTCGGATATCGGCGCTCGCAGGACGATGTGAACGCGATCAAACCCCTGACCACAGTGGCGCAATTGCAGGATACCATCACGGAGCTGCTGAACACGGGGGGAACCTCGGTGACCGCGCAGATGAACACCAGCATTATCGGCGAGGCGCAGATGCAAACCTATCTGAAGCAGGCGTTTTTTAAAAATCCCATGGCCGCCCCGGCCCTCCCGACCCTGACGGCGACGGTCTATCCGGCGGTCTATTCGGCGACAAACTATAACAGAATCTTTGAGATCAAATTGGACTACGGCGGCATGACTTCGGAGGAACTGGCGCAAAAGCTGGAAGAAATGCGCCAGGCTGTGGAAAGTTTGGTGACCGCCTCCGGTGTGAGGGAGCAGAGCGGGTATGACGCCATCTTGGCGCTGGCTCAAAGCTTCGTGGACAGCTGTGACTACAGCAAGGACGCCGCGTCCGCGCCGTCTGCCTATGGCGCGCTCTGTGCCGGGGACGCCGGGCGGTGTTCGGCGGACAGCTATGGCATGGCGCTGGCCTTTCTCGCATTGGCCGATGCTGTGCACATCCCCTGTCAGGCCGTGGAGGGAACGTTGAACGGCGAGGATCACGCCTGGAACATCGTGTGGTTGAAGGGACAGTGGTATCATTTGGACTGCTCCGCCGGGATACCGGGCGATGCCGCCGCCCTTTTGCGCGGGGACGCGTCCATGCGCCCGAATTATATCTGGATTGCCTCGGCGGATATCCCCGCCTGCCCGTCGGACTATATCGTGGAGACAGCACAGACGGCGGAGAGCCCGCCCGCGCAGGGATAGGCAAGTATAGGCGGGCCGCCTAGGGCGTCGGCCCCTGCGGCAAATCTGGAGGCTTCACCGGACGGCAAATCCGGCCTTGACAAGCGGAAGATTTGTGGTAAAATGATGATTGCGCGGCGATGCGGGCGTAGCTCATTTGGCAGAGCGCCACCTTGCCAAGGTGGAGGT
>JGI20166J26741_11612585_pt1 | contig 11568 bp, 10 predicted proteins | sample TergutCu122P5_FD_26741 | JGI IMG/M metagenome (IMG submission 26741) | reverse complement strand
GATCTCTGTCAGAGGTTAATTTATATTCTATATTTAAATTAAAAATTCTAGGAGTTAAACTAATACTTGTATTAACTCTAGTAGTATTATATACTACAGGAATTGATGAATCGAGTTTTATGTTTAGTAATTCATTACTTATATATCCTTGTTTATTAGCATATTGTACTTCATACCAACCACTCTCATAATTATTGAAACTAATTATTTTATCTTTCGTGATTTCATCAATCTTTTTATATGATGTTCCTGGACCTGCATATACGATTAGATTTGCTTTTTGTGTTGTATTTCTAGGAGTTTGTGTTGTTGTATCATATTTTGCTTCATTAAACCAAGGTCTTGAATCTATATCATCTCTTAAACCATCACCATCAGTATCGGCTTTTGTAGGATCAGATTTCATATCATAATATACAAATTTTGTTATACCATATAGTTTATTTATTTGACTCTCATCTGTACTATGTATAATTTCTCCTACCTCTTCTCCATCTTTTAATCCATCACCATCAGTATCTGGATTATTAGGGTCAGTAAAAATAATTTGTCCATTCCCATTTCTCATGCCACCTGTTTCAACAGCATCTGGAATACCATCACCATCAGTGTCTCCATTATTTGTTATATAACTTTCGCTTGCTATTCTATCAAAAGTATTCATGATATCTTGTGTAAGAGTAAAATAATATTTTCCTCCAGTTTCATTTGCTATTTTCATGAGCAAAGCTTCGTCAAAATATTCTTTTGAACCATCATAGCTGAGTCCAATTGTATCAATAATTATGTTATTTTGTTTTGCTTTTTCGTATGAAGATGAATCAAAGCTCGAGCCGTCTTGCATACCATCTGTTAATAATATCATTCTTTTCATTGTAGCTTGTCTATCTGGAGATAATGATGTTAATAATGATACACCTTGATTTATTGCTCCACTAATGTTTGTCCCATCATAAGGCGATCCTATAATTTTGCTTTTTAGATTTTCCCAATTTGACACATCTTTTTTTAAAGTATAATCAACTAGACTACTAGTAGAGTCATTAAATCTAATCACTGCAAATCCATCATTATCATACAACTGTGTAATGAAATTATATGTTGCAGTAAATCTTAATCCACTATTATCATTACCTTTTCCATTTATTGCGGATGAATTTATCATACTACCCGAATCATCTATTAAAAACACAATGTCAATATTATTAGATTGCTGAACTAATGTTTTAGTATTTACACTATTTGTAACCAATTCTTTTCTCCAATTTGCATACCATTGTGCTAAATCTATAAGAAAATATTCGCTAAAATGATTAGTAGTAAATGATACCGAATTTTTAGAAACATCAACTTTCGAATCAAGTAAAACAATTGTATTGCGTGATTCATCATACCAGGCAATTGATAAATTTTCTGGTTTCGTATTACCAAGCAAACTAGAGTTATAATTAAAATTAATTGTTGCTTCTTTAATAGTACCTGATGTTGATATATCTACTGGTATACCAACTCTTCCTGCTGCTCCCGCAACAAATGCATTTATATTTGAAGTATCAACAATTTGAATATCACTTTGGGCTCCAATAAATGTGGCATCTACTGTTACAGACTCAATTGGATTATTTCTTGAGAGAGTAAATGTTGCCTTTGCTTGCGATGCAGCTTTTTCTTCTGCGTTGCTTGTTCCACATAATTCTTCTGGTGTACACTGTCTAGGTCCTAAGCTTGAACTCTTTGCAAATGCTGGCGAAACAAACAAAACAGTTAAAGTTATAATTAAAGTTAAAACTTTTGTAATGCCTAAAATTTTTTTTACCATAAGATCCTCCCAAAAATAAATTAGTATTTGATTGTGAAAAACACAACCATTGAAATGATTAATTTTTAATATTTATTCTTATATTTCACTCCCACTCCATTATTGTAAACGTTAAAGTGGTCAAGCAAAAATTAAATATAAAGTATAGGAAATATTTATGCTTTGTTTATCTTATTTTTAATCATTAAGTTTTGTGAACAAATTTCTTTCGTTAAAAGTTCTCCCTAGAACCCATTTCATCCCCCCAATTACCTATAAATTAGCTTGTACTTAAATTTAGGTCATGTTAACCGTTTTCTTGTCAAATTTGTTTATCTGTTTTTTATCTTGTGTTTTTCCTTTCGTCAAATACCATCTTTGGAGAATAAAGTCTATTAAATCCAACAAATAAACAGCTTTTAAATATACAAAAGCTTTTTTGACTGCTTAAAATTTTAAACCTAAATATTGATCAAATTTATTAATATTACTTTTTATTTTGGCATAAACTTTAGCACCTTCAGTGCTTGACCATATTTTTGACTATTTAAAAATAGGAAATTAGAATAAATATAGTAAAATATATGCTTATTAATTTTCACTTAAAAAATATCCTTGATTTATTTTGTAAAAATAGAAAATTATTATAAAAAATCTATTGAGATTTTTGTCATTAGAGATTAGAATAAATTCTAATAAGGAATATTTTATTTTCACTAAAGATGGTATTTGACGAACCTTTCAACCCACCCCAATCTCACTCGCAAGGCTGTTTTCTTTCCTCTTTTATAATATTCAAGACCATCATTCCATGTGCATAAATATCCACCCTCTAAATTATTTTTTTATTTCCAATCCCTCCCAGTCAATTTTCATTGTACACAAATGATTTTTAGTGTTTTATATTTTGTAACATTTTAGACACATCTTACTATAATAATATTGAGCAGCTTAAATGCTCAAACTAATCTTTTAAAAGTAGGTGAACTCAAGAAATGACTGTTAAGATATTGAAGGCCAATTTATTGGTAATTAATTACGAGTTTCTCAATGACGTAGGGATGAATACCAAGCGTAAACAATCCTTCGGCTTTTTACCTCTTCAAGCATCTGATGATAATATCTATGCAATGGGAAAAACTATAGGTGATTGCTTAAAGACTGCACCAAAGTCTATCGAGCAAAATACAACCTATACATTGACGGAGGGGTAAGATTATGGAAGAAACGAAAGTAATTTTTACCTTTGAATTGGAAAATGGAAACACTCATACCGTTTCCGTTAAAGATTTACGAAGTGATTTAGATCCTGCTGAATTAATTGCTCTTGGCAACAAGATGATAGAAATGGATGGCCAATATAATGGTTCAAAGTTTCTATTGCTCACAAAATGTGATAGAATTGTCACAAACAAAGAATCGTTGATTTAGGATCAAATTAACTTTAATGCTCATGACTTTTCTCATAAAAAAGTCATGAGGTACTTATTAAAAAGTTTACGTATTTTAAGTTGTTATATTGGAATTTTAATACTATACTAGAATTATTATGTTTTGAGTGATTTGAAGAGGTGAATTTTCGTGGATAATAAAGCTCTCATAAGGATTAGCGATATTTCAAAAGAATATATAGTCGGAGATGTAATTTTAAGAGCTGTTGACAAGGTCTCTTTTGAAATATTAGAAGGTGAATTTGCTGTTGTTTTAGGTCCAAGTGGAGCAGGGAAGAGCACCATATTAAATTTATTAGGTGGCATGGATAGGGCTACAAGTGGTGATCTATTCGTGGATGATAAGAATATAACAAAATATAGTGAAAGGCAATTGACCACATATAGAAGGCAAGATGTGGGTTTTGTGTTTCAATTTTATAATTTAATGCCAAATCTAACTGCAAAAGAGAACGTTGAGCTCGCTCTAAAGGTTGGTAAAGACCCATTAGATGTAGAATCTGTAATGAAAGAAGTTGGGCTTTATGACAGGATGAATCACTTTCCTGCAAAATTGTCTGGAGGTGAGCAGCAGAGAGTTGCAATCGCCCGTGCTATTTGTAAAAATCCTAAACTGCTTTTATGCGACGAACCAACAGGAGCTCTTGACAGTGAGACAGGTCGTAATATATTGATACAACTTCAGAATATGAGCAAAGTCCATGGTAAAACTGTTGTGATAATAACACATAATGGGAGCCTACAAGAAGCAGCTGATAGGGTGATACATGTTAGATCCGGTAAAATTTCAAAAATTGATTTAAATAAAAATGCTGTTCCTGTAGAAAATATAAAGTGGTGAATGATATGCTTTTTAAAAAGATGCTACGAGATATGATAAAAAATTGGCCACAGTTTTTATCTATTTTAATACTGGCTTTTTTAAGTGTTTTTGTCTATGCTTCCATTGAATCGCTATGGTATGGCATACAAAAAGAGACAGATGACTATTATAAAGAGTCAAATATGGCTGATCTGTGGATCTATGCAAACAATATAACAAAGGGCGACGTAAATACATTATTATCCTTTGGTGGAATTAAAGAAACTGAAAGGAGGCTCTCATTTACAAGCACGGTTGATTTGCCAAATGATCCATCTCTTGAAATAAATGTAATAGAAAAAAATGAGATTTCAAAGTGCGTAATAACTGATGGAAGCTATTTTAGCTATTATTATTCGAATAATGGAATACTTTTAAATAAATCTTTTGCTGATGCTAGAGGCATAAAGCCAGGAGATGAAATAACATTAAATGTATTTAATACAGATTGGAAGGTAAAAGTATCAGCACTTATGTATAATCCTGAATATATAGTATATACAGGGGATATCACCAGGACGATACCAGATCACATGCAAGTCGGTTTTGCTTTTGTTTCTGAAGATACATTTAAAAATAAATTTCCGTCTCCAGCCTATACTTGCCTTGTGGCAAAACTAGATGAAAATGTGAATTTGCCTAATTTAAAGCAGAGGATAGAAGATTATTTTGGAAATAGATTTATAACAATTTTAGATAGGGATAGTCAAACCAGCACTAAATCAGTTGAAGATAGGATCGTATCATTTAAGACCTTTGCATTGGTTTTTCCAGTGGTGTTTTTCCTATTAGCACTTTTGACTATGCTAACTACTATGGTAAGACTTGTGGAGAGCCAAAGGACTCAAATTGGAATATTAAAAGCTTTGGGATACTCTTCTTTTCAAATACTATGGCATTATATTTCTTACGGAATATGGATAGGGCTATTTGGGGGAATAATAGGCCTTATCATTGCGCCAAACTTGATACCTCAATTGGTCTATAAGATACAAGAAAAGATGTTCATTTATCCAAGTCTTTCAGGTCATTTGAATTTTAATAGCTATTTTTCGGTTCTGCTCATAGTAATCTGCTGTGTGACTGCCTCTATAATGGCTTGTTTTTCTGAACTTGTCCATCTTCCTGCTATAATAATGAGACCTAAAGCTCCTAAAATGGGAAAGAGAACTTTTCTTGAGAATATCGCATATATATGGAATAGGATGTCTTTCTCCTTAAAATGGACAGCAAGGGATATGGGCAGAAATAAAGCAAGATCTATTATGGCGATACTAGGAGTTATGGGGTGCATGGCTCTTCAATTGAATGGACTAGGGCTTCTTGATTCTGTGAATAATTTTGCTCCAATGATATCAGAAGATGTTTTTAAATTTCAGGAGAAAATCGTCTTTAAAAGCGATGTGACTAACAATCAAATAAATGAAGTAAGGAGTATGATCAAAGCTGATTCACAGCTGGTTGAAGAGAGAGGAATCGAGCTTTCTTTCAATGGAAAGACTAAAAAATACGCTCTTATAATCTCTGAAAGAGGAGATTTGTGGATTCAAAAAGATTTAAATAAAAATATAGTCACCTTGCCTGATGAAGGAATTCTCATCACACATAAATCTGCCCAAGTTCTCGGGGTTAATGTGAATGATATCGTACAATACAGGCTTCCTGGTGATACAAAATGGAAGAATTTTAGAGTTGTAGGGATAATTTCATCACCAATGCCACAGGGAGTTTACATCTATGAAGGATTTTGGAAAAAATTAGGGAATGAATTTAATCCAACTTCGCTTATGACATCAGAACCAATGGAAGCAAATAAATCGATTAAAGATTTAGATTATGTGAGCAGAGTTTTTGACTTAAGTTCACAGCTTGTTGATATCAATAATTTGATGAGAAGTCTTAAAACTGTGGTGCTTATTTTTACCATCAGTGCCATAACCCTTGGAACAGTGGTATTGTATAATTTAGGGCTTTTAAATTTCACTGAAAGAGTTAGGGAATTTGCAACACTTAAAGTTTTAGGCTTTTATCAGACTGAAATAGTGAGTTTGGTTTTAAAAGAGAATGTATTCTTTACTATTTTTGGATGGATAATAGGTATACCTGCTGGTGTATTTCTTGTGAATTTTTGCATAATGTCTGTTGCACCTGAGAATTTAGAGATTCATTCCTTTATAAGAGATTCTAGTTTCATTATTTCTTCATTAGCAACCATTTGCACATCTATTTTGGTTAATTTTATTTTATCTAATAAGATTAGAAAATTAGATATGGTAGAGTCGCTTAAATCTATTGAATGATATTTAGTTATAATATAAAATAATATTTAGTTGATATAATTTAAGAAGAATTGGGGGAATAATGATGACAGTATTAATGTTAAAATTAATTGCTATTTTTACTATGTTAATAGATCATACAGGAGCTATTATTTATACTGATAATTTAAACTTAAGAATAATTGGAAGGTTAGCATTTCCAATTTTTGCTTTTTTAATAGCCGAAGGATATGTTCATACTAGAAGTTTTGGGAAATATATGTTTAGGATGTTCATATTTGCAATGATTTCTCAAATACCATTTTATATTGCATTGGCAGTACCTGGTACAACGTTTAGCATTAGCATGAAAGACTTGTTAACTTATTTTCGATATGATTTTAATGTAATGTTCACATTTGTATTTGCTTTATTTGCTATATGGTGCTATGAATTTATAGATAGATATTTTTCAAGCAGTGAATATAAAGAAAAGTGTTATGCATCTATAAATAAAGTTTTTTCAGCTAATAAATTTAAAAAAAATAAGAGCAAGGAAATTTCAGATTTTATTATTTTAACTTTACGCATTATAGCACCTATTCTTGTTATCTTTTCTCTATGTTTACTTGCGGCAGCACTAAATACAGATTATGCCTATTATGGAGTTTTGCTGGTTTTTGTATTTTATTTCTTCAAGAAAAAGGGGCAGAAAATACTTGGCTTTATCATAGTACAACTTATTTATACAGTACAAGCATTCAATGTTGTTTTTTTTATGAATGGCGGACTTCATATTAATCCTGCATACACCGGAAGATGGGATTATATTTTATTGATGATAGCACCACTGGTTTCTGCTATTTTCATTTATTTTTATAACGGCGAATTGGGGACTAAAAAATTAAAATGGTTTTTTTATGTATTTTATCCAGTGCATATATTAATACTATATTTAATCAAAATATTCTTTTTTTCATAATACGTGCTTTAATTTAAGGAGTGATGGAAATGAGCAATTATGATGAAGAAAATTCAAATGAGTTCGAACAAAAAAAAGATATAACTTTTGAAAAAACCAGTGAAATAATAGATGAAGGAAATAAACCTTTAAATCTCGGAAATACCAATGAGAATTTTAATTCATCTGTGGATTTGTCAAAGAAGAATACAGAAAATAATCCTTATAATCAAAACAATTACCAGAATTCAAATAATAATAACTATTATACAAGCAATCAAAATGCTGGTTTTAACTCAAATAATTACAATAATAATCCATATAACACTGGATATAATTCTAATCAAAATGCGAATCAGAGTATTAATACGAATAATTATAATCAAAATAATGGAATGTACAGAAGTAACTATAATAATGCTTATCAAAATAGAGCTATTTCAAAAGCCCCGCTGGCATTAGGTATTATTGCTGGAATTTTAGCTATTCTCAGTATAATTATCTCCATTATAAGTGTAGCGATACGCATTGTAGCGACTATTCCTAATATAACAACAGACCCTCAAGCTTTATTGGATAATGCTTATGCGAAAGAAATGATATTATCTGTAGTACTAGTATGGGTTTTTGCAGCTATTATAGGCATTGTCACGATAGTTTTTGCAATTATTTCTACAAGATACATTAAAGCTTCAACTATTGGTTTTTTGGTATGCACAATATTTTTCCTTATACTCATATTTCCAGGTTATGGAGGGACTTTGCTATCATTTATATCATGTTTAATTGCTACTATAATAAGCTTTGGAAATATGAAAAAAGCTTCAGGATATTAAATTTGATGAGCGATGGTTTATCAAATGGAAAAGTTACAAATATTCCAAAAGTACTGGGAATGATATCTTTTGTGATAAGTTTAGCTTCTATTCCATATGCTTATTTCATATCATCTATACTTGTAGCGATTAATAAGGGATATAAATTAAATGAAATCTTTGAAATACTCGATAAAAAGGCTCCTCATGTGATTGCTCCAATTGTATTTTCAATTTTAATTGCTATTTTGATAACTATCATTGGAATAGGAGCATTTGTATTGAGCTTAATAGCATTAAAATATTTTAAAATAGCCTATGTTGGTTTTTTCATATGCTCCTTCTTTTACTTTTTACTCATAATCCCATCGAAAGGAGCATCTCTGGTTCAATCTATATTGTGTTTAGTTGCAGGTGTAATTGGTTTTAGAAATTATAAGAAATATGAGTTTAATAAAAACTAAAATTTAAATTAAAAAGAGGCTATATTATGGACGAAAATGATGACAAGGTGAAAGAGGAAGACACTAAAAAAGATCTATATTCTTATAGTGCGGATGATAATGAAACACTAAATATAACTAAAATACAAGTTAACAATAAAACATATGATAAAAACTTTCGATATGAATATACAGATGAAATAGGAGATAAAAATAACATCGATACTGATAAAAGGGATATTACATTTATATTGTGCATTATTGCTGGGTGCTTAAATTTTATATTTGCGTTTTTATTCATTGCATTGAATTTTAAAAATCTTAGTGGGGGAATAAGTATTCTCGGTCGAAATGCTCTATTTTCAAATTTTGCAGTGGATATTTTGCTCATGTCATTAGTATTAATTTTTCTATTCATAGCTGGTTTTGTATTTTTATATGTATACAGTAATTTAAAAATTGTTGGAATATTTGGCATAATTGTATGCGCTATAGTCTGCCTATTGTGCTTATTTATTGAATCTTTAACTGTTTTAGTTCAGCTTGTACTTTACACAATAGCAATTATTCTGTTTTTCAATAATTATATTAAAGAAAGAAGATATTCTTTTTAATAAAAAGAGACTGTTTATACGCCTTAGCGTATAAACAGTCATTTTGCAACAGCCTCTTTTAATATTTATCCATTTACTATTTCTCCTCCATTGATGTGAATAGTCTCTCCTGAAATATAAGAAGAGTCATCACATGCTAAGAATAAATAAGCTGGAGCTACTTCAACTGGTTGACCTGCTCTCTTTAGTGGCGTTTGTTTACCGAATAAACCAAGTTTAAGACCTTTAAATGTAGATACTGTGAGAGGAGTCCAAATTGGTCCAGGAGCTACGCAATTCACCCTTATTCCTTTTTCAGCCAGGGATAGAGCGAGGGATCTTGTAAAAGTAACAATGCTTCCCTTTGTGCTGGAATAATCTATGAGATTTTTGTGTCCCTTATAAGCTACCACAGAACCTGTATTTATTATGCAGTCTCCTTTATTTAGAAACTTAAGTGCAGCCTTCGTAAGATAGAACATGGAAAAAATATTGATTTTAAATGTTCTTTCCATTTGAAAATTTGATATATGATTTAAGGATTTTGTTTGATGCTGCACTGCTGCATTGTTCACTAAAATGTTTATTTTTCCCCATTCAGAAGCTACAGTTTTTATAATCTTTACACAATTCTTAGGATTTGCAATATCACTTCTTATTAAAATGCACTCTCCACCATAATTTTCAATTTCCGACTTGGTCTTAATAGCATCTACATCCTCTTTTAGATAAACTATAGCCACCTTTGCGCCTTCTTTTGCATATAAAACTGAAACAGCCCTTCCAATCCCACTATCACCACCTGTAATGATGGCGACTTTGTCTTTTAATTTACCAGTAGCAATATAATCTTTATTATCATATATTGGTTTAGGAGACATGTCTTCTTCAATGCCAGGATGCGTATTTTGCTTTATTGGAATAAAAACTGATTTTAAAATCTTATTCAAAAAAATTCACCTTCCTAATTATTTTAAATAACTATAGTTTGTCTCATAAACATTAATTAATACACTATTAGTAGAGTTAAGTGAAGTGAATAATTGTAGAAAAAATATGTTTCTTTTTGATTAAATTAATGTTATAGTATAAATTCAGAGGTGGTTTCATTGAAGTCTAAGAGATTAAATTTCATATTTTTATTGATAACATTTATAGTCATGGCTTATTTAGTTTTTACCAGGGTTGGATTTATCTACGGAATACTCTCTATAATTTTAATGATAATATATTTTATCGTCTCAAATAGATATATCTACTACATATTAAAGGCTAATCTTGCTGCTAAAACTAACGACAATAAGATTATTCTCAATTATTTTGAAAAAGCATACAAATGCAAAGGCTGTCCTAATGGTACAAAGATATCCTACTCTTTTTTGCTTTTAAAAAATGGAAGAGTAGACGAAGCCTTCAAATTGTTAAATGAATTAAAAATAAATACTTTTGAAAAAACAGAAAGAGCTAGAGTCGACATGAACCTAAGCATAGCATATTATCTTAAAGGAGATCTTACCAAAGCTATTTCAATACTAGAAAATTTAAAGGAGAGCTTTAAAAATTCTGTATTATATGGCAATCTGGGAGCACTTTATATCGATGAAAGGGATTACAATAAAGCTTTAAAGTTTTGCGAAGAGGCTTATGAATACAACGATAAAGATATAGGAATAGTAGATAATTTAGCTACAGTTCATTTGGAGCTTAAAAATTATGAGAAGTCTGAAAAGTACTTTATAGAACTAATGGAATTAAATCCAAAGGATCCAAATTGTTATTTTAGTTTTGGAAGGCTTGAGGAAGAATTAGGAAATAAAGATAAAGCCCTTGAATTGTATGAAACATCTTTGAAAAAAGAACCAAACTTTTTTTCGAAATTCAATAGAGAAGAAGCTTTAAATAGGATAAAATCTATAACAGTGAACAATGAATAATTTATGAAAAAAACACTAAAAGAAAGATCTTTTAGTGTTTTTTTTATCTGTATCTTCTATTCTTTGCTTTCTTTTTACCATGAGAAACTTTAACAATTATTAAGATGATCAGTATTAAAATTATCAATACTATTAGCCCTGCAATTGAAAACACCAATATGTAAAGCTTTTTATTGCTATCAATGATTTCCTGAGTGTCAATAGAAGGATAGAGATTCATAGTTTGTGTGCCTTCTCTTTGAGTGATCATGAGTTTTCCAATAGGTGTATCTTTATTTAGATTCCATGCATCAAGACTATTAAAATTTATATCGTATTGTGCACTTACTGCAGCTGTATTAACATCATTTTGATAAATTGAAAAATCATCTTTTAAAATAGCACCAACATTTACTGTGCGCTCAGGACCAAAATATTTAAGAGGTTTATATGTTATGGTGCCTTCTTGAACTT
>JGI20166J26741_11612474_pt1 | contig 11568 bp, 5 predicted proteins | sample TergutCu122P5_FD_26741 | JGI IMG/M metagenome (IMG submission 26741) | reverse complement strand
ATCAACAACAACACAGCTGTGAAACGCTGATATGTCAACGTCATCAAACCATACTAAGGCTTTTGTCCAGTGCTGCCACGGCAAGCACACGGTGGCGAGTACGCGAACTTTATTGTCCGACCAAGTACATTATTTCAGAATCCTAAATTAGTAGTGGTGAGTTACTTTCTAACTTATAATCTTATTTGTATTTCTAGTTGTCACGGACTGTAAAAAATGATAACCTGAGGTGGGCAAAAAATAACTTTACGCTTTCAAAATGATAAAAAATGCGGAGTTCTTAGAACTTGAACTTCGCACCTACAGCAGTCGGTAGAGAAACTCACAAAGGTTTGTCTCAAAATAAGCCGTTTGTTCACGCTAGGGACAAATTTTGTGTGTCATATTTTGCATTAATGTTTTGTTTTATGATTATTAATGGTAGTAATTTGTATTCAACACATTTTTGTTTCTAATTGCACCACATAACGTAAGGCACGCTCCTACTTGCCCCAAGCTGACGTAATCATCACGAGGTAAGTGGTCGTGTGACACGTCTGGAAGCTTCCAAACGCCAACTCGCAGGCGGGTGGATCCAGCACGATCCAGTTCGCACCTTTGTTTGTAGCTTACGTGGGCAAGTTAGCGTCATAACGCAACCCGTCTGTTCTCACACGGCTCCGTGTGCGCACGTACAACATACAGCACACGTACAACATACAAGCTACGTACAACAATAAAGCCACAGCGTAACAAACGGCACCACTGTGCAAACAATACAAAACCATGGTGTAACAAACAGCACCACTATGTAACAATCAGAACCACTGTGTTACAAACGGCACCACTGTGTAAGAGTCAGCCTTGACACGACTCCGTGAGCACACACGTATTAAACACACTGCATCAGCAGACAAGTTACACAACAAGTTCTACTAAACACAACAGTGTTTTAGCTTCATGTTATTTGGTGGTTTAATCACACTCGACACCACATGTGCCTTTTAACATTTCGTGAAACAGTAGTCAACAGACTTCTGTGTTACAAATTCAACCAGTGTGTATTTCTAACACTGCAAGCTGTAGTTTAAAGAACAATAAGTATACTGTGATTCTACAAATTAGAAGAGTTAACAGTGATTTGTGAAGTGTGTACTAAATTCCCCGAAGGTATTATCATATTAATAAATTTAATCTTTGTTGTGGACCAGCAAATTTTAATGAACAACTTCGTTCATATCCTTTATGTACCCTGAAACCAGAGGCAGTGCGTACACCGTTTGACAGTTGTTGCGCGTCACTGCCTCTATATGCCTCTAGTTTTAAAGGCGGCTATCCCCCTGCAGCAAACCTGTTGGTGGGTTCTGCAGTTCGCGAAGAAAGAGTCAGTAACAGATGTGAAACCTGCATTTCTCTCACAATTTCACTTGAAACCATCCAGTCGTAGCTTTGTTAAGATTTGTCACAAGATATTCGAGAAGAAAGAATGCATGTGCAAGGACAAGATTCCTGGTCGGGCATCTGGTGAGATGCAAGTGTGGACGGTGTTCGGACTTGCTTCTAGTACAGCCTATGAAATCAACTAACCCAGATAGCCTTGTATAGCTGTTACCGAAAAAACCCGTCACCAAAATCCTGCTCAAACTTTACGGTACCATACGAACTTCAAGGAGTCCAGGAGCTGTAAGCAGAAGATTTGGCCATGTAATAAGAAATCTACGTACAAAGAGATGCTAGCCACGACTGGAAATAAAAATGACTTGCTAGAAAAATTTATTTTTAAAGACTAGGCTGTTTAAATTAAACCGGCATAACGTACGTGTTGGGGAAAAGAACACGTTCAAGTCACTTCGGCGTATGAAAGAGATTGGTCAAATTGCATGTGTGTTGTGCCAGTTTAAAGGAGAAGATTTATGACCCCTTCCTTTTACTTCGTTACGTGCAACTGTTACCTAGACATGCTTACCGTAGGGCTTCTGCCCCAGGTGCAACACGATTCTAACGGCTTTGTATTCCAACAAGATGTGGCGCTATGTGACTTCCGTATGGCCGTACGGAACTATCTTAACACGCACCATGCATGGAGTTGGATCGTTCTTGTATGAGCCGGTGACTTCTTGTCGTGCAGATGGCCGTCGAGATCGCCAGCCTTTAACTCCAGGCGACATCTTGTGGAGCTACTCGTATATGAAAGTCAAGTGTTTGGCCCAGCCTTAGCGGTGAACTTCGCCGGAGCTGAGATTGCGAATTACAGGTTCATGGCTTCACTGTGCACAGAGATTGGAACGAGTTGGATTACGTTATCGACTGCTGCCTTTTGATATGCAGAGCGCACATCCGGTTTCTCTGAGATGCGTGAGAAACTTATGAATGTCTGTTGACTAATGTGGATGTGATATCACTCCACCTTTACTTCTGTATCGTTTTGAAAGTCTGTAGTTCTTTTTTGGCCCCTCTGTTTATGAGGTTTGGGCATGATGTTAGTACCAAATTTGTCGACATTTGGTGATCGGTTCAGTAGTTGGGCCTGGGTACACAGAAAAAAGTGGTAAAAATAGGTCTACAGTTTTTATGCAAGAGGGTAGGAGAGAATCTAACAAAAAAAAAGTATGTGAAAGTGGATTGCCTTTTTGTATCTCTGGTTATTCTACAATAACAGTACACGGCGTCTCTGTGATTAGCCTGGTCAACAGTGGGATGGATGGTATCATTCAATAGGCCTATACCGGTCTGCTTTTAGGTGCGTTCGTAAAATTTAGAAAAGTGACTGTTGCCTTCTCCATGTATGCCTGGCCTGTCTGTCCGTCCGTCCGCATGAAACAACTCGGCTGCCACCGGACGAATTTTCATGGCATATCGTGGATCAGAATTTTATTTTTCGAAAACCTGTTGAGAAAATTAAATTTTCATTAAAATCCGACAAGAATAACGAGTACTTTGCATGACGACCAATGTACATTTATGATAGTATCTCACTGAATTCTTCTTAGTATAAGAAATGTGTCAGACAGAATTGGTTGAGGAAGTCAAAACACATATTTTATGTTCAGCAACGTTTTCTCCTTCCTGAAAATCGTGTCCTGTATAAGATAATGTATAAAAATATTGTAGCTCGAAAGAAGCCACAGATGACGATATAATACGGCGCATGTGCTGTGCATGCCGGATGACTAAGACAACAATACAGACACACGATGAGAATGTTTAATAGTTACGGATTTTCCACAGCAAGTATGGTTAGGCGAACGCGCCTTAATGTTATGTTATGCGCTATACGTAATTTGCCTGTCTCATCTTTACTACGGCGCCATACAACGCAGAGTATCCCCGTACTGCTCAGTGGTAATCCTGTATGCCATCTGATTTAAAGTCAAATAATTTGAAATTCAACGCAGAGAATTCAAACAAGTTCTGAGAATGAACAGTAATGTCCTTAAAATACATGAGCTAAATTATCTGTGCAATGAATGTATGGTGTGTTTTTTGTAAAGTAAGAATTAAATCTTTGTGTTTTACTCATCGTTTACCCAGCGCCTTTTAACCCATTGAAGGCCAGCAAGTAAATTTTGTACCAACCAGTAATGTTAGAAAATCCGTACGGTTTGGCCACCACAGTATTTTTCTGTGTTTTTTTTTTCGGCTTTAAGAAAAACAACAGTAATTCTTCTATACAGCATTAATTGATTTATTCAATCGAGACGGAGTATGTTTACTGTGTGGTACGAACTGCGTGTTTAAATACATTTCAGGTTACGTCTCTGTCAAATGGTTCTTTCCGTTTGAGTTTTCCGCTGCTGTTATTAAATAGACATTAGAGATTTGATCACAGATTAAACCTAGGAAAAGTACGGCAGTAAGAAATACAGTGGACCGTCACTGTCTTCAAGGCATTGCGCGGAATACACAACATGAAACGACATTCCATCTTGTTGCTGCACTTTTAAACATAAACAAAGGAAATATAATACTAGAGGGGACCAAGAACATTGCTATGTTTGATGATTCCCAGGCCTCGCCCGCTTGCCTTTCCATAAGAGTAGTATTAAGGTGAAGATGACTATGGGTGATTAGTGAAATTAACATTGACAGGGAATAAGCTATTCCTGTTCTAGAAACTCAGAAGACTTCCTTGAGCAGCGGACAAAAATTACGAGTTATCAAGAGTCTGAAATTCCAAGGGTTCATAATGTCTACTTCCAGGAGACAAGCCAATTTTATATAGTAGGAGAAGAAAGAACAAACAGATGACACAAGTATAGATGTTTATTCACAATAGGTTAACTCAACACCTATACTTGTGTCATCTGTTGGTTCTTTTTTCTCCTACGTTAATGATGCACGGTCACACGAAACTAAAGACATTTTTACTTCTTGTGTTTCTTAAGTACTGGACAGCAGAACTTGTTTCAGCTGCGTGCTTTTCATTTGGCACTGACATGTGCTGCGTACAGCGCGCGCGCGCGCACACACACACACACACACACACACAAAATCAGGAAAGCACGTAGATATAGATGTGATTTCAGGCTTCCCGTCGAAAAAGATGAGATCTGTGCTTTTCTGAGATACTGCGCAGAGTATGGTGGTAATTCCTTACCGACGTTTCGGGACAACCTATCCGTCCTATCTTCTTGACCCTTGAAGATGGGACCGATAGGTTGTCCCGAAACGTCGGTAAGGAATTACCACTATACGCTGCGTAATATCCCAGAAGAGTGCAGATCACACATATAAATTTCTTTACCGGCTTATTAAAGCCCTAGTGTTTTATCATTCCCAAGCCTCCTTTTCTCTAAAAATCCACAGTTTTAATCTTTTTTCTGACATTACATCATTTCTGCCATCTAATTTTAGGTTTCTCGTTCCTTCTTTCTCTAGTTACCCACCTTCACTCATGTTTGGGCCTTCTGTTGGATATGTCCGAATCATATCCAAAGCAAAATATTGTGATATCATTCTGTAATTACATATTATATGTTGTGTTTTCTTGATTTTTTGACTGATGATCTTCAAAAATCCACTTCTGGATAGATCATGAAAAATATCAACAAATTTTTAAGTACATCCTTAACGGTAATAAAATATTTCGATTTTTTTAAGTACCTTAACTGTTAGGTTACATTACGTAATTCATGAAACCCCAGTTGGAGGGGCGTGGCTGGTGCAGTGATGTTCTCACGCAATTTCCCCGCTCATTACGTTTTGTCATTTTCACACGGACAGTGCATCCATTATTACACTGAAAGCAATTTCAATCGCATTTAGAGAGAACATGTAGTAATATCCTCCCCCCCCTCCTATGGTGCAGTAGGGCCGTTTTATGAAGCGGATATAACTAATTGATAATAAATTTCAGTAGGCAAAATACACATGTTAAACTGACGAAACATAATTCGTTTGCCGTGAAATATGGATTAATTCATCTTTACTTTATACATTAAAATAGTCTTCATTTTGTATATCGAATTCTCTGCATCCTTAATATTTAACCAACACGAATACCCATCCGTCTGCATGAAGCAGTCTTTTATATATAATCGCATGTTTTAGCTACAATCTGCGCGAACAGACTACAGTTTCATCACTTTCTTATTGCTTTGGTTCATTCATGTGAACACTTTTCTAAGAAAATTACATGCAAACGTAAATAAGTTAATTACCAAAAATTGCACTTGTACATACATATGTAACCACTCTAAATGTCTCAGCTTTATTTGTATCCGCCTTCAAGGAACGTCGTTATATACTAAACGACATATACAGCATTAGTACACTGATTGATCTATTGTGAGTAGTAAAATAAACAAAACTTGCATGCCAGTAAAACAGGAATAGGGCTATAATTTTGGTAATGTTAAATTTATATTAAAATTATATTAAAATATAATATACAGGAATTTTATTAAAATCTTCTGCATCCAAACACCTTAAAATAGGAAATTCTCTTTGATTTTAATCGAGCGCTTAGTCAGTATGTCATCAAATGCGGTACGTTATGAATGACTACCCTGCACTGTAGTGTAACCAGCTTGACGACTAAATGACATCATACTGGACGAAGTCGGAAGGAGTTTCCTGTTCCAAGGTGTTTGAATGCACAAGATTGTATTAATATTTGTGCATTATAAGTAACGTAATTTTAACATAAATTTAACATTGCCAAAATTAGGATAGACCTATTGCTCTTATGATGGTATATTGTTATTGTGTATTTACCATTTACATTTGACAAAGCTATGTGCTAATGCTGTACATGCCTGTTAGTAATAATGATGCTTGCTGAAGATGGCTATAAATAATAGCCGAAACATCTAGGACTGTTTATATGTGTGTGTACAAGTGCAGTTGGTTGGTTGTGAACTGATTTGTGTAAATCAGTTACACGGAAGATATTCAATATTAAGTTTATGTATAAAAAATCCAACCAGGGCCGGTTGGGGGCTGTCTGAGTCTTTTTTATATGTATACTTTATTTTCATTTTTGGTTCAGGATTACAGGTACATAGCGTCACCAAACGTCGATATGCATTGGGTACAGAAATATGTTAAAATGGTCGTATGGAACAGTGTCCCGTCTTGTGTACCGATTTAGTTTTATGGACAGATTCGCTTACAGGAACAGTCACAACATGTTCACCGCAAATAAGAGATCCCTGTCCCCACCTACGTGTACACGTAGAAATTTCTGTTTTTGGCATAAGAATGTAGCGCTGTTGTCGAATCTTAAATATTTTCTCCGAAAGTTGAACAATGCAGCCGCAAGTCTGTGGGTCTCAGAGCAAGTCTACATCGCACTGTGTCTGGCAGTTTTAGAGACACAGTGTCGGCAAATAACATACGGAAATACTCGTAGAATCACGCCTGGCAAATACGTGGACGAGGATAGCTCAGTCGGTATACCTGCCAAGTGCTGAGGTTAACGAAAGAGTGGAGCTATACTTCTACTCCCCCTCTGGATCCTCATGGCCTGTTTTAGGGTGGACTTTGCCTTTTACCTGACAGATACTTGACTGATATTCAGCGTTGCTCCGAGGCGGAAAGGGCTAAATTTCGCGGTGGTTTTGTTGAATTTGAAAATATAGCGTGGTGTAACCCAGTTGACCACTAAATATCAAAACCCGCCTAAAGAGGTATAGCACTTTCTGTTATTTTTTCACGTGCCACCCCCGAAACAGCCTTTTTGCCATTAAATGGCTGAGACCCATGTTCTAGACCGATGTTCTTAATAGTGGCCAATAAATCTTATGTATTTTCCTTTATAGTATGTATGCTTTCACCAAATGCATTAACATTACCAGCGTAAACCAAAACTAATGTGTACCATTTAATTTCAAGCCCCCTGAGTTCGTTGGAGTCCTCCTAATAGCCTTGCGGAAAACAGTCCAGTTTTATCTGCACTAAATATGATAAGCTACCTTCCATTGATGAGAGAAGTGCTGTCATGTTGCATCCAGAATATCCGGATATTCAGCGGTACGGACTTTATAACGCGATTACCTTCTTCCTTGATGAACGTTGAAATGAAAATGGATGTCGATTTAATCTCGACTAACGTGCACGTAGTGCAATTCTCGCGCAGAAAGTGATTAAAGTTTATAGGATTTTGCAACTCTGTATGAGCAAAACAGTGTGATGATAAGATGCGTTAGCTACAGCCGTTTAATATCAAGCTGTTAAAATTTTATCAAGTAGCGTTTTACTCTCACAGTTCATTAAGGAATTGTGTGAAGGGCTTTGCACGATCGAATTTCCATACTTTGTACAGAATAAAGTTACCCAATGTCGTAACAAAATTATATTATTTTGTATTAAACCACTCTGCAGTAGCTGCAAAATTAGTCTTGTCACAATGAACCAACAAATGCACTAACGTTAAAATTATATTCTTTTTACACAATTTGCTATAACTCCGACATGTTTCGATCTATCTTAATCATCTTCAGGGAGATACTGAACATCAATAAAGCCTGTACAAACTATAGATGGATTGTTAAATACATTAAAATGTGTGCAAAAGTATTTGTAGATTTAATAAATTTCGTTTGCAAGGTCCGTAAGGTGCGGAGGTTTTAGTGTCACCGGTTTGTACAAGGTTCTGGAATTAATATAAAAATAATAGTAAATAATAAATATAATTAAAATTTAACAGACAATAATAATAGTAAATATAATCTAAGAAAATTAGACTTGTTTTTACAAATGTTATGCGCGCACTTATGTGCGTATATTATCGTACGTGTGAAGTATATGGCCTCTCCAGACATCTTGTAACTTTCTTCAGAACATGTTTACGGATAATGTAAGGTACAGTTTTGCCTCTACACGCCATGATGGCACATGGAAAAGGGTAGAATTTTAGTTACATACATTAATGTCGACACTAGATGGGAGGGACTGGTCAGCTTGACACCCTGACCTCCTTGCCTCCAGAATAAGGCTTGCTACTGTAGCGGCCGGTGGAGCCTGGCCACTATAATTTGGGCAGCTCTTTGTCTGAACGGTTGTGGGAGGTGGAGAGATTCGCTGCCACCGGTCTGTTATTGTGCCTAGATTGACTACCGCTTATTGTGTTAGACGATTGCAGGAGGGTAATTTCAGACAGTAAGAGCTTAGTGTGCTGCTATTCACTTTATACTGAATTAGGTGATGCATGCTAACACCCAACGCTCCTGCCTCGGCACTAATAAGCTGCTGCTAATAACAAAGCAGGGCGCGCGGTGACGTAGTGGTTAAGGCACTACGATACAAACCGGCAGGTCGCGGGTTCGATTCCCGATGGTGTCATTGGACTTTTTCAGTGACATAATCCTTCCGGTCGCATTATGGCCTCTAACAGAAATGAGTACCAGGTGTATTTCCTGAGGGTAAATGCGGCCAGTGCGTAAGGCTGACAACCTTACCACCATCCTGTGCCGCTGTAACGGGCCTGCTTTTAAATAACACAACATTCACAGATTTACCAGTATTATAGTTGCTACAGTAATTATTAATTAAATACACATATATACACATTTCCTTCAGCAACACACAGGCCACAAGATAGTTACATAAACCGCGTCGTGTTCAATCTCAAAAGTTTCTCTATAATTTCTAATCCGGTTCAAAATTTGCTCAGGTTCCGTCACCTTTAATAAAATAAAAATTAAATACCAATTTAAACTGTTCACATCCAGCAACTACCTGATAGTATGGACAAAATTACTAACATAATTTCACAAAATCAGATATTACAGTAAACAGTTACTATTGAGTGCACTGAGATACACACGTTAATACACAGGTAAACAGTCCGAAAGTTGGAACCACAAGAGACGCTAACATTTCCGCACAGGGTTTGTGAAACTTCGCACGGCGTTCGACCATTGATCATGGTGTGATAGAGCGCATATCCAGATCATTACCACATAGACCACAATCAAGGCCGCGCGCGCTTTGACGTAAAATCGCGTGAGGTGTCGCCAGACGACAAAATGTCGACCACTTCCGCTTTCCGTACGTTGTCAAGGTAAATTAAAATTGTATATACAATATCTACAAAAATTTATAATAAAATGTCATTCATTGAACTACCTATTGAACAGGAGGCTGGTTTGGCACCACACCTGGTTTGGGCGCTTTATGGAAGTTAAAATTTTCTTTCCCCTGCCAAGAGTAGCACCTAGATTGTTTAGCCTGCGTCCTAATTTACTGTACGGACTGAAGTAATTTGGCTGCTCTCGGTTAAGTACGATGATCGGTCAGACAACAAGTCACAATGCATATATCTTGGGTTATACTTTCGTTCTAATCAGAGCAGATCAGGTTTAATTGACCTGCTTTCTCATACTTTTATACATATTCTTGTCGAAACAGAGGTGTTTATCACATCGCTGCACGAGCTTTGCTGTTTACTGTTGACATAATCCGCTCTTTCGTCATCAGCTACCTTGGCAAAACTGTTTTCACCTCGCGATCATCTATAAATTTGTGGCCGCCAAAATTTTGCTTCATGCTGGTAACAGATGAACGTCGATGGTCGCCAAATCAGGGCTGTTTTGGGGATGTTCAGAGTTCTTTGTCGTTAAACTTTATACGCCATGTAAACGTAGTTTCTTACTGACACTCCTATAAAATTAATTTGAGACGAAAATGTTAAATGTTGTGTTGGTAAATCGGAATCTAGCTACGAAGGTTCTGGTTCGTACAACCGGATTTAAAAAATAAAAGAAAAAAGAGCCGTCAACAGAACTGAATTATCTGTAGTATTTATTTCTTCAGCATATTTCAGTCACGATCTTCGGGCCAAAATACTTTAAAAACACAGAAAAAAGTTGTATGCAATTGTATAACTGATATTATTTGTGATCTCAGTTAATGATTATAGTGCATAATGAAAGAAATTACAACCTTCACTGTACAATTTTTTTTGTAGTGATTTCGATGGCAACTACGAATTTCAGCAAAGTAAAATAACCATCATCAGGCTGTGTATATCAGAGGTGTAAAAAGAGAACTACTCGTATATACCTGTAGCTTTAGATATGGTTATAACGGGTTAATGGCAGAGATCTGCGACTATTTATGCTCTTCATACTATGCATTTTCCTACATTAGATATGTTTAGAAACCAACAAAAAGCACTAATTAAAATAAAACGGATTACCTTGGTGCCGAAACATGTAGGAGTTTGCACCTGATTTGAAGTGCGTTTTCTAATCTATTTTATTATATTTTAATTAGTGCATTTGGTTAAATGTAGAGATCTACAACATATGTCTACAGTAGGCTGTAGCGATCGAACACGAAGGTGTACATTCTAAGCATCGGACAAGCATGATGTCATATATTGTGATTTGAGCGCGTTGAAATTTATTTTTAGACTATGCTGGTGTATGTTTGAGCGACTGAATAGGGACTAAGTCTATACCTTATACACAATTTGAATATTATATCTGACTGCACATTCACTGAATATACATTGAGCGTTGCATTATTATATTACATACGAATGCCATTAAATATCCAATATCATACACGACCGGCTCACCACTTCAGCATTTTGCCTACTATTCATCATCCTCAAAAACACGGACTTCTCTCAATGTTTTTAACCTTCATTTTCAAATTGTGTAGCCTAATTATTAATATTTTTTATAATACTGTTTATACTGTAAAATAATGTCTATGTGTAACATCCATATAGTTATATATTTTGTGTAAGGCCGATATTTCATCCATTCAACTTTTATAACCATACGTCAGGCTACAGATATATAATCCTCCTTTTTACACCTCTGATACACACAGCCTGATGATGGTTACTTTACCTTGCCGAAACATGTACATGCCATCAAAATCGCTAAAATAAAGTTGGGCATTAACAGGTTATATTTATTTCATTATGTACTATAGTCATTAACTGAGATTCCAAATAATGACATGCAAATTTATATAATCGGTTTTTATAGTTTTAAAGTATTTCGGCGTGAAGATGATCCTGTGTGGTTGCAACATGTTGCAGGAATAAATAGTACAAATAATACAGTTCTGTTGACGGCTCTATATTCTTCTGTTTTGTTAGTAACATAAAGCGATAACAAAATTTAGAAA
>JGI20166J26741_11612363_pt1 | contig 11570 bp, 9 predicted proteins | sample TergutCu122P5_FD_26741 | JGI IMG/M metagenome (IMG submission 26741) | reverse complement strand
TCCACTGATTGTGTTGGCACACTAAAACTGAACAGAAAGAACGTCCCCAAGGAAGTGAAAGATAAGAAACTGGAAAAGGGGGAAATCATAGCCAGACATTTGGGTCCAGTCACAGGACTAAAATGGCATGATAAAAGATATGTAACTATGGTGTCAACATACCACAGTGCAGAAACAAAGAGGGTTTCTAACAAAGGCAAGGAAACAGAGAAGCCTTTGTGCGTGATTGATTATAATCATAACATGAGGGGAGTTCATTTGAAGGACCAGCTGCTGCACATGTACATGGTCAAGAGGGAAAAAATTACCAAATGGTACCTCAAACTTTTCAAAAGGCTACTGAACTCTACAGTTCTCAATTTGTTTGTTGTTTATCGACAAGTGATGGGAAGAAATATAGAGCAGCCCTCATATAGAATTCAGCTAGTGGAAGGTCTGTTTACAAAATATGCACGTGCTGCGGAGACACAGAGTTTATCAGGGCAACAGGCATCCGACAATATAGTTCCACGGTTGACTGAAAGACATTTTCTGAGAAAAGTGGCACCCAAAACTGAAAAATCAAAACCCTAGAGAAGGTGTGTTTTGTGCTCCAAGCACAGAAAAAATAAAACTCCAGTGTACTGCTGCCAAGTGTGTGATGTGAGCCTTTGCTTGGAAGATTGCTTTGAGCTGTATCACACGAGGCTCAATTACTGAGGTAATGACAATTATTATACTGCATCTACATAGTTTTAAGATTTCTCTACTAAAATTTTAGAAAAGTTGGATCATTAATTTGAGAATAATGATTTTTTAAACTGGTGGTTACAATTTTGTTATCGGGAATTTCAAACTCCTCCGTCTGTGGAGATGGTAAGCATTTAAATGTGCTCCGTTGCTGCCGGCCAATTATACGACGTATAGAGGCCGGTAACATGTGAAGAAACAGAGGTCTATACCACATACACAGGTCGACACTGAGGGGTTAATCATCCCTTTCAGAAAAAAATGACATGCATTTTTGTCTTAAAAACACTCAGACATCCATCCAGCACCGAAGTATGAAAGCAGCCAAACAGCAGTGGCACCACGGCTGCCGGTGCCACGACATTTAGAAGACTGTTCTTCCTGGAATTACAGTACAATGTATCTTTAGATAAGGGATAGCTAGCAACTTCCTTTTCCAAACAGTTCCTGGCATATGTATTGAACATAACACACATTCTTTGTTACACACAAAGGTAAAGTTCACCCTGTAACAGGCCATGAAGGCCCAGGCATGGAGGTATAGCTCTACTCTTTCTTTAACCTCAGCGCTAGATGGGGGTGGGTGTTCAACGCCTTGCCCCTGCTACTTTACCCCCGGGAAAGAACTGGTACCCATTGTATAGGAGCCTGGGTGGGCCCCTGGGCTGGTCTGGATGGGTGCGGAAAATCTCGCACCCCCCTATTGGAATTCGATCCCCAGACGGTCCAGCCCGTAGGCATGTGTTATACCGACTGTGCTGTCCCGACCCACCTCTTTGTTACACATACCATTTTAAATATAAATGTCTTGCATTTAATTACATGTATATAATTTTATATATAGGCTTTGGACCTGTCATCAGACAGAATACTGAATGAATGAATGTTATGTGTATATATTACATGTGTGTGTGTGTGTGTGTGTGTGTGTGTGTGTATATGTGTTGCCTATTTCCAGTACACAATGTGAGGTAACTGTAGAAGTTGTTACACTGTAGAATTTACATCATGGCAAAGACACAAAGTCGTTGAAATCGGTAGGCTCGCACAAGGAAAGGGGAGGAAAACATTTCAGGTTTCCCAGGAATCCAGTGCAGTATGATTGTAACGTATAACAGATGTGTCTGACATAAAATTGACAAACTAGTCATAATGAAAATTACCTGTACTACATTTGCAACTGTTCACTTAGGCAAAATGTGACTGTGCTCATTCACTTTATCATGCATGGTTACAATTTTGTGAGAAAAGTACCTCACTTTCAACATACTTCACCATTTTCTCTCAAGTTTGCCACTTTCTGACTTGGGCACATTTAGCAGTAACACCATGATTTATATCTTTACAGATGTTACGTTGATGCAAACGTTGCTAATTATGACCATTTATTCACATGCTATATGACCCATTTTCATTGCCATACAGAATTCATAAACACTGTTACCAAAAATTGACCCTTATGTGGTCCCTGAATGTAATATAATGCTAGTTTAATCTTATGGAGCAAATCCTGTGACTATTCTTTTTGACTTCCCATAGCTCTGATTGGCCAGATTTCCTCCAACTTTTCAACATAAGCAACAAGTTACAATCTCATCCACCAATTCAACATCCACATGCACCAGATTCGGTCACCCTGAAGATGGTGGCAGTATGTTCCACCGAAACGTTGGAAAACACATCTATCGCATGGAATCGAGACCCAAATGAAGACCATCAACTGATCAACAATAACCATGAAAACTTACAAAACTTACTTGTGCACACATTTATCCAAGGAACTTGGAATACAAATTGCACATCAAAATAACCAATTTGTACTGAGGAATCATAATAGATGAATGAGACTGTTTATCCTGTTGAAATATTGGACCAGCAATGGGCAATCCATTCAAAGAATTAAGTGAGGATGGCGAATATGATATGATGTACTGGCCACAAAAGGTTTGTAAAGAACTTCCAGTTTGGAAGGAAAACAAAGGGAAAAATCCACTGAAGTCATGAAAAGTTATGTACCAGCTTCCTTAGGAGTCTGGCAAAAAAAAAAAGTGTATTATTACAAATTAAATTTCCTTAAACTTCATCATTTAGGGCACTAATGTGTGGTGCTATTGGCACAGTTCTTTACCAGATAATTAAATTTTTCTTAAATATTATGACGTACAGTTCATTTATTGTTTTTATGCTAGGAGAAGCAAACGGTTAAAATGTATATAGCAAGACGCACATCAAGTCCCTAAAATGTCATCATTTTTACTGGCAATGTATCACTGGAAGTAGCAGAATTTGTGTCATGGGTGCCGCCACCTCAGAAGCACAGTTCTTCTCACCTGACAGAGAGAAAAGAGTACTTCAAAAAGGTTAATGAACTGGAGTTGCAGGATACATGTACACGTTTGGTTTTTGTACTGTCCATATGTATTATGACAAAAAAAAATATCCAAAACATGGAAAAGTGTTGGAGTCCATTACTCAGCACTCTCCCACACCATTCTTCTTTTGAAAATACATGGGCTGTAACTGAGCTTATCAGTATTGTAACAACAGTTTCAGGAGGCACACCAACTATAAGTTTGACAATTAAATAATGAGACTGAAACTACTTACACTATTTATACATATGTGGTCCATTCCAAAAGTATCCAGACTGGTATTATTTCTCCCATATGAACAGGCATCAATGGGCACAGTGTGTTCAGAACATATTCAAACATGTCTCAACCTGTTCACACTCAGCACCCTCACTCAAGCTTCTCTCAGATAAAGAAAGGGAGTTTTCTGTGTCATCGTCGCATCAGAATGACCAATATAATGGAATGAGTGTGCAATGGGTTTGTCAAAAACTACAGAAAAATTACACACAAATATGAGGTAAGATTAAGACGGATTTCAGAGAGGATTCAAAGAGCCATACTCACAAGTGAAACATGGCGGCTGGTGTAATGAACCAGGATGTTGTGGATGCAAAATTTACTGATGATAATCCTGAAAGTTGTGATCTGAGATGTATGTCCTGCATAAACTTGACAATGGGGTTGTTTAGAGTCACATCTGAATTAATAACAATGACTGAAATTGCAAGAATTCTAGAGAAACAGATGGAAGTAAATCACAGAACAGATTGTGTTGATTCTATGGACATGTCTAGACAAGGGTCACTGAAATTCAATAACTGGTCTCAGGTCCCAAAACATAATTTAGTGGAAGACAAAACTGTGGTTAATAGTCTTCAAAAATCAGCTATATCGAAGTATAATCTTTCTGAAACCTTACATAACCAACAAAGATCAATGGGTAATACAACATAAGAAATGGAAAAACGACCACATCGTACACCAAAAGTGTCCCATCAAGACAATATGATGAATGGTGTTGCATCACTCAGGAACAAGAAATTAAAGGGTTAAGCTTCTGATAAAGAAATCTCATTCAGCAATACCAGTTAAAAATTATCCCAGTCATTGTGAATGGTTTTACAGCATAAGTAACACTTTTGGAGTACCAACTATAGACGAGATCAATACTAAATAAAATGACAGTGATAGTGTGCTAATTAATAATAATATAAAAAATAAGTATAAATCTAGTGCTCAAAACACATTACTCAGTGTTAAAAATGACAGTGACAGTGAAAAACACTTGTTAGTCATTGTGGGTGATAGTCACAGAAGACGATGTGCAAGCAAAATTAAAGACATCCTTAACAAGAATTTTAAAGGTATAGGTTTTGTAAACCCTGGTACTAATACTCTTACATTGGCAAATTCTGCTGCAGACACATTTGGAAATCTGATAAAAAATGTTGTTTTAGTATTCTTGGGGGTGGGGGGGGTAAAATGACATAGGCAAGAATAATGCTAAGGAAGAAATAAAACAGATATTAAAATTGGTAAAAGAAAATAGTCATGCAAACATTATTCTGACATGCATTCCTCAAAGGTATGATCTTCCTGAATGGTCATGTGTGAATACTGAAATTGAGTCCTTTAAAAGAAAACTAGGTAAGATTATGAAGAAAAACTCTAAGTATGTAACAGTTATGAAAACGGATTCTAATAGAGAATACTTTATGAGACATGGTCTCCACATGAATATGACAGGCAAAGAAGTATGTGCTCAACAAATTGCAGCCATTAGTACTGCACTTTTTCAAGGAGAGAAAGATAATAATAGAAATATTAAGGGAAACAACATGCAGAATTCCATACAAATGATGAAGAAAATATTTGGAAAGCCTTTTCCTAAAATTAGACTAACTAATACAACTACTAATGAAATCAAAAAAATTATTAATTCAATACAATCCAAAAAGTGTATGGATATGACAAAGTCTCCATGAAAATTAAAAAAAAGTACGCCTTTATTATTTCCCCCTTCAATTATATTTGTAATAAGGCATTATCAACAGGAACTTTTCCCTTCATGTTTAAAATACTCAGTTGTAAAACCTCTACATCCGAAAGGTATTGGAGAAGGTAATATTCAACAGTCTTGTAGCTCACTTCAACAATAATAAAATTATAGTAACTGAACAATATGGATTTTGGTCAAATTCATCAACAGAAAAAGCTGCTTTTGACTTAATGTATGAAATATTATAAGCTTTAAATAAAAAAAGATTTGTGGGGAGTATAGTCTTCGATTTTGAAAAGGCATCTGATTGTATTAATCATGGCATTTTATTAGCTAAATTAGAATTTCATGGAATTACAGACAGAGCATATAGCTTAATCAATCATATCTTGAAAACAGATATCAAAGAGCGAATGTAAGTAACGGTTCTTTGAATGAAAACAATTTCTCCAATTGGGGGACAGGAAATTATGGTGTACCTCAGGGATCGATCCTAGGTCCCTTGCTGTTTCTAATTTATAATAATTATTTGCCTAAAATACCACTCAAAATAAACTTAAATGGAAGTTAACAATAGAACATTATTTGCTGATGATACAAGTCTCCTTGTCAATAACCCTGATCACACTATATTCAAGAATGACATTAATAATATTAAAAAAAAAATTCACAAACAGATTAATCCTAACTTGCTCTTTTTAAATTTAAAAAAAAAATCCACTTTATACAATTGTTTTTTACAAAAACAATTCTTTTAATGAACTGCATATTGAACAAAACAATAAATTCATAACTACACCTCTAATTTAGAGTTCCTAGGAATTATGAAAATAATACATTATCATAGAAGGGTCACATAGATAAAACTGTACCTACATTGAGCCAAGCCTGCTACATAATTAGAGTAGTCAAACCATTTTTATCACAAGATGTAATTAAGATTTATTATGCTTATTGTCATTTAGTAATGACTTATGGACTGTTATTCTCGGGAAACTCCTCACATAGCATAGAAGTTTTAAGATTACAAAAGGAAATAATTAGAATTATGATGGGAGCCAGAAGCGGAGATTCCTGCAGAGGATTTTTTTAAATTTTAGAAATACTACCTTTAATGGCTCAAAACACATATTCTATAACCATGTTCGTTGTCAATAATACAGATTACTTCAAAGAAAATTCCAAATTATATGACATTAAAATTAGAAATAACAAGAACTTATTTCAGCCACAATCAAATTCATCTGTCTATCAAAGGAGTCCTTTTAATGCTGGCATCAAGATGTATAATGATCTTCCTATTCAAATCAAGCTGTTGTCCAGTAATTTTAATCAGTTCAAAAGAGCTCTTAAGGATTTCTTACAGTTACATTCATTTTATACTTTAGCTGAATATTTAAATTACAACAGGGACTAAACATGTATGTATTATATTCTACTAATGTTTGAAATTTATATCAGAATCTTACTGTAGAGGTTAATGAATTATCTTTGAAGTTTGTAATGTTTTATTGTATTGCTAAACCATGACTATGACAATTTCTATTCATTGTACTTGGAATGAAATGTATCATTACAAATTCTATATCCTTAGGTTGCGTTTCCAGAAGTGGATTATTCGAAATCTCAACAAAAAGAAAGAGCGAACATCTGTGGAAAGCGATGAAAGACCCGGATGACTGTCAATGAGCAGGAAAAGTGAACTGATTGATAAAGTGCTTCCTCTATTCAAAGGTTATGGGAGATAATCAGTGAAATGTTGGAAGAAGTAGAAATTTTGATCGGTTGTCATTCAATTGTAACCCAAGGTCTGGGCATGAGATGAGTGGCAGCGAAGTTCTTCCCCAAGTGGTGACAGCTGAAAAGAAGGAGAATTGCTTGTTTGCAGCCACCGACTTGCTTCAATGTGCACAGTCAGATGCAGACTATTTAGGGAACATTATCACTGGCTAGAAAACATGAACCTATGGCTACAATCCAGAAACAAAGGCCCAGTCATCGGTTTGGAAAACTCCTTTGTCCCAATGGCAAAAGACAGCTCAATAAGGTCAAAGCAAGACAAAAATATTGCTGAAGTTTTCTTCAATCAAAATGGTGCCGTGCATCATAAGTTCACTCCCGCGGGTTAAGCAGTAAATAAGGATTATTATTTATAATATCTGTGGCATCCCCATGATGCAGTATGCTGCAAGTCACCAGAAATGTTGTCATCAGTGGACTGGCAAATCCACCACAACACACCAGCAAACTTGTCTGAGTTTGTTCTACATTTCTCTGTCACAGACGAAACTGCACAAGTGCAGCAACCTCCATATCCTCCCCACCATGAACCGTGTAACTTCTTTTTATTCATTTCCCAAGATCAAACTGAATCTGAAAGGGAGATTTAACAATCTGGAAATCATAAAATGAAATACGATGCAGAAACTTATGTTGATATAAAAACAGACTTCCACAAGAGTACTGAGTGATGGAAAAACTAGTGGAATAAGTGCATGAAGTCACAGGGGTATCATATGGAAGGAGATAAGTCTACCATTGTTGTAAGTTTACTACTGTAAGAACTACAAGTCCCGGATACTTTTTGAACAAACTACGTACATAAAGACAACATATATGCCCGCGCATGCATGAATGCTTACTCATGAATGCACACTAGTTTTAAATAATTGTCATCTTCAAAGTGCTCATGTTCTTTCTACACTCATTCAAATGTCTCTGCACTGGCTCAAAATATCAATTATTGCCAGTTTTGTACTTCCATCACTATCTCAAAATATTTTCAAGTTATCTTAAATAAGACCCTATCCAGAAAACTTTTGGTTTTGGAAACATTAAAAGGCATATAGGACAAGTCAGGCAAGTATAGTAAATGTTTGAACTCCAGTAATTATTTTTGGTTAAAAATGGCTCTGCCAAATGTTATGTTGGACAAGGTGCCCTGGCATGATAAAATCTAATAGTCCTGAGCTGATTACAACATGAATTGGTTCCAGGAAGAAGTATGGAATTATATGACCTATCAATACCTTCTTCATTTCACCTCTCCCTTGTGGTATGAGCATGAGCAGATCCTAGTGTATTTACATACTGGCTCTAGGAATCATGCAGTTTTGCTGATTGATATCTGGTACTTTTAATCCTTTATGGGCATCACTTGGTGATTTGTCGCTTTACCTAGGATGGGATGAAGTAGCGGGAGTAAGACAAGATTCTCTAGTGTTGTATGACGACTGTGCAAGGGACTCTGTTACGGTCACCATAGGGGGATGGCAGCTTCTCTCTCTCCCCTCCCCTGAACTGGTTCCTTTGTGGCCTTTGTGGCCTTCTGTGTGTCAGATTTTTTTTTTGGGGGGGGGGGGCTTTAGTTTTTTTATGCATTATGTCTTCCATATGGGGCTGTCTGTCTGGCATGTACGGTGGTGAGTGCTTTAGGTTCTTCCAATTGGGAGTTGGGAGATGGGAACAGGAAGCCTGTCTAAGCCCTACATGTATGAAGTCGAGGGTAAATTAAGTGCTTCTGTTATCAGGATTACCATCTCTAATTTGAGTTAACTGTTCTAGCTGTAGAAATGCCCCCTTTCGATCTATTTTTAAATGGGGCATCTAGTTGTATACTGTAATTATGTTATTGCTGTTTAGATGAACTACTGCTTGTTTGCTCTTGTTTTCTGTAATTCCCATAAGATCTTTTGTCATTTTAAAATATATGTGTATGTGTGTGTGTGTGTGTGTGTGTGTGTGTGTATATATATATATATAAACATATCTTTCCATACTTTGTTTGGCAGTATTCTTCAAGCCAATTATCCGCCCCATGGGGGCCGACAAAGCTGGCAGTCGTCTGCCCAAACACTGATGACATATTTATTGGTGCAAGCCCTTGTATTCCTATCACATATGTGCCTGTATATAAACATATATGGCAGGACCGAGGTTCCAAGCAGAGAGAGAGGGGTTGATGACTTCATGTACTTTGTTTTACATTTGTTAAGCCACTTTTGTAGAAAGCAGTGCTTCAGTAAGATCTGGTCTCTCTCACTCTGGGGAGATCCAGGCAGTACAGGTAATATTTAGGATTATTTTTGTTTTCAGTTACAGGGTGGGTTCATTTACCGGGGACTTCGAAATAAAGTAAAAAAGGCACTCGGTTAATGGAGCATCTCTCTCTCTCTCTATGGGAGCTATGTGAGGGGAACTGGGAGGGAGGGCCCCTTCACTGGGAACTCTGAAGGCTATGTCTCATCAGTACCCAGAGACAGGCTTGAAAACTGATTGTGGGCCCTAGTCCAACTGCAAAGACCTGATTATTGTCCTTTAGCAGGACACAGTCCAGGGTTGTTACTGGCCTCTTTATTGGACATAACACCATGAGAAGACATCTTTACTTAATGATGCTTACCTGTTTCCATGGGACTGACTGCAGTCAGAACTCAAATTTCCTGAACATCAAATGATATATAAGAAATTAGTAACTCCCATATTTTAATGGATTAGTTTCAGCCCACTGAAGGATGTGGCCTAATCTGACGAATGCATTGCTGTAAATGTTCCGGAAATTCAAGGAAAAATGCTTAGTTCCATGTTTCATTTTGAGGAGTAAGTTCTTGACAGACAGAATTCCTCTGACATAAAGAAATATATCAACATGATTTTGACACTTGCATGTTGTTAACCATCACCAATTACTACATTTTCCATGTGTCACTGTATTTTGCAATTACAGTAGTTGTATTTTAGGCGTTGTCTTATTTCCTCCTCAGGTTCTGGTAAAAATAAATTGTGAAAATAAAAAACACCATAACTACAAAATACATGAACCCAAACAACAAAAAATTTATGAATCAAGTGTAAAGTGCCAGGTTACCAATGTTGTCAGTTCCAGTAATTTAATTGCCAGACCTGGAAAGTTTCCCTCTAGTTTGTGAAGAAATGATTAAGTCCATACCTTGGAGTACTTGTTCTGGGCAAGGAGCTGTTCGGACTGGCAGCATGTGAAAGAGATACCATTGCAGAACACTGATCAGAAGGTGGATTTGGAACCTCTCGCTGACTAGACAGAGACCTAAGAGTGCTGGTTGCTCGATGTACAGCTGTGTACTGCACCATCTGAACTGCGGGCATCGCCTTGTTGCGTTTACTTCTACAGACATAATACACGTGTGAAATGTAACTTACAATGCTAGCAGTTAATAACATTAACTTTCATGGCAGATAAAAAATTATGGACTTAAAACAAATTGTCAGATTTCTGTCATATACAACTACATTATTTTATTTAGTAAAATGACAACATGTTTTGACCTAAAAGACCATCATCTGGTTATCATTACAAAAACTCTAAAATAAGGTGCATTGTAGTGCAAATTAAGCTCGTGATATGGGATACCATACGAATCACAGAGTTGATCTAAAACTACATTAAATCATTGGGTTGGTAATGCTGTGGCCTGTAATTATGCTGAAGTTGTGTATCAAAGGTTGAAATGAGATTTTTGTGTGTTTAAAAATTTTTATTGTTTTAGAACTTATTACTGAGTCATGAAATTTTCAGTTTAAAACAGAAACATCTGAAATCATGAAGTGAAGTTATGGCTATACATAGACCTTTATACTATATTCCAAAGAAGGCTGATTTGGAATTACCCCTCATTTTAAAACCCACCCACAACAAATGTAATACTTCTAAACCCTCAGAACCTCTGCTCCATAGATTACATTTTGAACATCCATGTACTTATAATTTTCCATGTTGAGTGAAGTACTGAAAGTTCTGTCACACTGCCTGTGTAGGTCCATAAAAATAAACACAAAGGAAGATGGTAACCGACCGACCCGATTGACCAACCAAATAAATAATGCCAGATAAGGATAACATTACTGAGTAGCACAGTGGTCCTGCATGCCATTAAGTGAAGAACATGACTATGATCTCAACTTTCCAAAATGCTGAAGTTCAGACAGTAACAAACAGGAGGCAAAAGAAACAGAAACCTCTGTGTGAGATTCATTATAACGGGTTTCTGTGTGTGATTCATCATAACAAACACATGGCTGGTGTTGATAAGAAAGGTCAGATGCTGCAGATGTACCTAGCAGAGGATGGGAATAAATAAAATGGTATATTAAATTGTTCAAAAGGCTGGTCAATGCCACACTTCTCAATTACTTAATCATAAACAGAACAAATGTAAAACAGCAAGCTGACATTTTATAATTCAGGACACACCTCATTCAGGGTTTACTGGTAAATTACACACAGCACAAAATTCCAAGTTGCCATGGTGATGACAAACTTGTAAACAGTGTGACAGAACAGCATTTTCATGGAACCTGCTGTCTTCATCTTACACCCTGAAGATGCAGGCAGCAGATTTCTAGGAAAAAAATAACAAGTTCAGTCTATGACTGTACTGTTGAAGATGTAGAATAACGTTGCCATAGTAACACATATCTGCCATCTTGTTGTTGTCATAACGTTGCCATAG
>JGI20166J26741_11612252_pt1 | contig 11570 bp, 8 predicted proteins | sample TergutCu122P5_FD_26741 | JGI IMG/M metagenome (IMG submission 26741) | reverse complement strand
CGCTGACCTCCAAGAGACCCTCGCGGCCCAGCTACCCACACGCGCTCGATAGTCCTCCAGGTACAAACCCATTTATATCACTTAGCAGCTCTTAAAACACATCCGTTCACTACTAGACCCATTACTAGACTGAAGAAATACAGTGTTGTTATGGAAAACACATATGCATGTCTTCATTAGAAGAAACCAACTTTGGAACCTACCTAGTGTCAAAACCAGATCATAACTTAATAACCCCCATCCAGAAAGCCTATTTCAGTATTCCTCCACCATGTATGTGATTTTCCAGTAAGAATTTCTTGTGTGTTTCTTGTTTTCCCCATGCATTTTACAAGTCACGCCTGTCTTAGCCTTCACCTTCACACTTTCCAACATGGCACATGTCAAAATATTCGAACTTTTGGACATTTCAAACATGCATGATTAATCTGCTATAGCAACATAGCATGCGTTCAGGTGTGTTCCATTATGATTCCCTAGGATGTGAGCAACTACACAAGGAGGCTGTTAGAAGAGCCCGCAATCTTGGTACGGAAGGTTCAAAGGTTCAAATCCCAGTATGTGATCAACAAGGTGACTTTAATCCAATCCAGTGTGACCTAATCACATTAAAATGCTGGTGTGTGGATGAAATGGGCTTTGAAGTGCCTGGGACACGTGCTGCTGCTCGAGATCTTGTCAACTGTACAGGTTTGTCACAAGCATCACTCGGTACTAGATTTCATTGAGATCTGTACCATTAAAGTAGGTGGACTACTTATACCAAGGGGTGATTGGAAAAGTGTGAATGATGCATTTATAAAAATGTGGAAGAATGAAATGAAAATTATGTTGCTCTTCATTACAGATCCAAAACCATGTGCAGCCCACACGTGTCGCATGCTGTGTCCACATGGTTTTGCTCTGGATGATGCTGGATGTCCCAGATGCCAATGTCATGATCCATGCAGTGAGGTTCAGTGTCCAAATGCACTGAGCTGTGAGTTGGAAGATGTGGCCTGCAGCAAGCAGCCTTGCCCCCCTGTGCCAAGATGTGAGTATGGGCAGGGACAAGTGGTTGCACATTAATCACAAAATTTTCTTCCTTTCACAGAGGTAAAAATTTCATTTTTCCATTCCCAGTGGCTGCGTAGCCTAAGGCGTAGGTCTGCAGCCGCTTGCCTGCTGAGATTGTGGGTTTGTACCCCACCAGGGGCATGGGCATTTGTCTGTTGTGAGTGTTGTGTGTGTTGTCAGGTAGAGGTCTCTGTGACAACATGATCATTCATCCAGGGTAGTCCTACTGACACTGGTGCGTCATTGTATGTGATCTAGAAACCTTGAGAATGAGGAGGCCCTGGCCCTTGCCAAAAACAAACAAAAATTTCATTTACTTTTATGTAAAGCTGCTGTACACAACAAAAATATAACCTCTGGCTGTGCAATATTTTGTGCACATGTGTCACTTAAATATACTGCCTAAATGTGTGAGCATAATGTTGCTTTTTATTACAGTATTACACTATGTTCATTTTATGAAAACTGTTGTATTCCACAATTCCACGACACATTACAGTATGGCTGTACTGTCATCAGGCATGCATAAGTTACTGAATGCATTTCTGCACAAAATTGTTAAACTTAATTGGTTTAAAATTAATGTTAAATAAATTAAACTGTTTTTCACTGTGACTGGATAAAATCAACTGCTCAAAAGTATATGTGGGTCTTGTGGCATCCATTGTCTACAGTGTTGGAGAGGTCTTCACTGCAATCCTAAATGGCATCTGCCTTACTCAGTATAGAGATTTTTGGCAAAGTTTTTGATTGTCACCTCACCTGTTGTTAATCTTACATGTCTACATTAACAACAAGTGTCGTGACAGGATCAAAACATTGCCAACAATCTCTATTTTGAGTGAGGCAGATGACATCTAGAATCGTGGTGAAGACCTCTCTAATGATAGATGCCACAAGACAAACATACGCTTTCCATCAGTTCATTTTATCCAGTCCCAGTACATTCCAATTCATTTAATTTTCACCTTAATTATAAGCAGTGTACAGTCATGCTCTGCATAATGACATTTTGATCAATGATAGACTGCATATATGACAGTGGTCCCATAAGATTATAATATTATAATACTTACCATTGCGTTATAATTGCCTACAGTATTCAGTACAGTAACATGCTGTACTTGTTTGTAGCCTAGGAGCAATAGGCTATACCATATAGACTAGGTGTGTAGTAGGCTTGTGCAAGTACACTATGATGTTTGCACAATGACAAAATCGCTTAATGACACATTTCTCAGAATATGTCCTCATTGTTAAGCGACACATTTCTGTATTTGAACAACAGTGTACAGGAGTAAAGAAAAGTAAACTTGACACATATGCATGATGAATGTATGGCCATACTGAAACATTTAGTGGAAGAGGATAACAACAAGTATTGCATAGACTGACATATACAATGCAATGTTCCACTGCCTGATGTTGTTATGATATGGCGGACAGGTAAGAGGGCCCGTAGTCTGGCGAATGTTTGTCCTGCTGGGGAGCCGCTCAAGATTTCTGACAGCGAACGTCCATTCCTGTGTGGGACATCTCCTGGGAAACCAAGATGTCCACCACTATTTGAATGTATTGTGGAGAGAGGTGAGTCACATGCCTGTTTTCATTTCAGTGTTACGCAGCAGGGAGTTGCAATATTTACACAAGCAGTACATGTAATGGATAAGGGAAATGGATCTTAGATATGTGACATGGTAATTTGTTGCATGAGGTCTGTTTACAGGTAATGACTATGGTGTGTGCTGCCCTGCATCATTCAAACTGCAGAAGCCAGGCACATGTCCCAAGCACGAGTCCAACCAGGAATGTGGTATGCGCTGTGAGTATGACTTAGAGTGTCCATCCATGGAGAAGTGCTGTACCTGTGGTGATGACAGAAAGCACTGCAGCCAACCTTTGAATGTGACTGCCTGTTTGCAACAGCGTATGTTAGCAGAACTGCTCGTCATGAATGAGCATGAAGGAAAGGGCTATGTACCACAGTGCTCCCCCGTCACCGGTCAGTTTGAAGTACGGCAGTGCAGTCGCAATGGACTTATATGTTGGTGTACAGATGCCCAGGGAAACAAGCTGCCAAAGTCAATGGGACCTAGGGACACTGTCAACTGTGAACGTGAGTGTCAGGCAGATTACACTCAACAGGAATATTGCTAGATCATGACTCACATATGTGCACTGAAAAAGGCCTATGGTTTACAGCAGGTGTCGTGCAGGGCCGCAGCCTCTCTGGTTCCTGCAACAAGAATATTTGTGCCCAAGTCTGCGAGTATGGTTTCAAGGTGGACTCCACAGGCTGTCCGACATGTGAATGTGACAATCCCTGTGCAGGATTTCCGTGCGGCCTTTCTGAACAGTGCATTGCTGTCAAAGATGAGGACTGTCCAGGCTTCCTGTGCCCCACATCTCCACAGTGTAAGTACTGAAGTATTGTCACTTACTGCACGCATCACACAGCTTCTTGAGATGCTGACAGCCAATACATTTGTTGAGAAACACTCCGGACATTAAAGGAACATTAACATAGGTCACACATTGATGTGTTTCACTGAATTTCCGTTCCTCAAAATCTTCTCAAACTTTCCTTACAACATACTATAAGGCAAACCAATGCTGATGAAGTCCTTCTTTCAGACCACTATGAATACCAAACATGACTATCAGATTTCAGTAGAAGTTTCATTTAAACATATTCTGTTTATCGTTACTAGTTTCATGGGTATACGAAATTCATTGGGACTAAATTATTCCTCTGTCCCAAGTAGAGGGTTTCTTGAAGCCAATAAACTGGTGATGTACTTTTTATCCCCACTTCTTTTGATGTTATGTGATGAACACAGGGTATCTAATTAGTAGTTAGTATACAGGGACCTTTCTTAAATGGCTCCACACATTTTCTCTAAACTCAGATCACTTAACGTGGTGGCAAGTAGGACAGACTGCAGTTCCAAATGTCACTAACTCCACAAATCACAAAGCCTTTTTAAGTTTGTACAAGTGTATTATCTCATAAGCTAGTCTGGAGCATCAGCTCTGCATTTAGTGACAGAGTGCATGAGAGTTGCAGGCTTTAAGTTTGTTTACTCACCCATGCGCGTGTCATGATGCTGTGATGAAAGGAGGAAGACAGTCTTGTTTCTTGTTGGTACAAGTAATGCCAGGGATTGGTCACTGGTAAAACCAAACATAGAAGAACAGACCTCTCTCTGTTTTACACTCAGAAATAATGCTGGAATTTCAGGCTTGTTATTTGTTGCATCTAATTGGTCTCACCTTCACTTACTCCTAAAGGAATTATTTATGGCAATACCTCTTTATCTTCTGTACATGTGACAGAACATATCTTTGGTGACTCAAGGGCTCTTCTTCTTCTCTCTTACTCCATCAGACTTGTCAGCATTTGTGCATGTTCCACTGACCAATGTAGGATTGTAACATCTGCGCTCATTATTCAGTCAGCTGTCCTGTAGAGGAGCTACATTAATGGCTTTCTAGTTTTATATGGCAGGTCATGTGTATATTAAGTTTTTGCAGAAAACATATTTGAGACCTTTTTTAATAAGGTTGCAAAATTGTTCAACCAGATTAAAAAAAGCATGGTAAAAACCATATTTTCCCTGTAAATGATATTTTTTTTGCTGTCAAGGTGACATTGAAGAATAAATACGAAAGTCACCAAATTTGTTACTCATTACTGCTATGTACAGTTGAAGAAGCTTAGGTGCATTTTGTAAGTGGAGTAAGCTAAGGTTGTATTGCATTAACAGTATATCATTGTGGTCATATGTTCATGGTGAAATTCATGATACTGCTGAGTCAGTGACACATTCGGACCTGCACAATGAAAATGATACTGAATGTAGCTGCTCAGTGTTCTTCTTAACAGTGAGTTGTGGTGATCAGAGTAAATTGCAGAAGTTGGGCATGAGCGCTGATTTGTCACTGTTCAATGCAGACCCCCAACTGCAGGATGTGAAGACATTTTCAACACATAAATTTTACTGCAAACTCTAAATTCTCAGTTTTATATCACATGTTATTTGACAGGTCAGCCCATGTGCAGACAGGGGATACCGCTCACAGATATGAATGGCAGTCTCATCCCATGTACTGCAGAGGAAGATGTCTGCCCAGATTCACACACATGTACATATGTCACAGACAGAAGAAGTGGAGTTTGCTGCCCTCAGATGCATAATACTGGTGAGAATATGTGATAATGCACATCCATTTACACCAAAAAAAAATGCAGTTAGAGTGCTCATCTAGTGAATGCAGTGTATGTAGCATTAACAATTGTGTCCAGCAGAGCGTGTGGAGCTGGAATCGTGCCCTGCACTGACAAGCTGCAACAATATCACCCAGTGTCATACAGATGCAGACTGCTTGGGCAGCAGTAGCTGTTGCTTTAGTGACCAGTGTGGAAATGTGTGTAGGATGGAAAAGAACAGGCCACCCTCCTGTGAGTACAGTATTGGTCACATTAAAATGTAATTCCACTAGTTGCTCGCTCACTGTTTTTCTGTTGCTAATGTAGTGCATGAAAACAGAAAATGGTTGCAAAATAAAACTGATCCTAAACAAACAACCAGATCCGTCCAGCATCCTGAACTGCTACAGTCAGTATGCAAGATCAAAGCCAATGAGTATTGAAAGATAATCACAGACCTCTATGGGAATTGATAGAAAAATTTCTACCTTCTATCAGGCACTAGTATCTTCCCAATGATTACTGTTTCAACAGACTCCTACAGCAAGGTATAGGAAAACTATAGCTGGAATCTACACTCAAAAATTCCTCAAAAAATTTTTGTTTCTTCTCTGAAAGGGCTTTTTAACAATATTTGTCACCACTTTCACACACTTACAGTGTCATAATTGCATTGTGAACCAAAAGATACACGAAAAACTGCCTGTGTTCACATGTCCTAACTCTACTTCAGCATATCTTCTACCACGTCTGGCTCCAGATGTATGTTTGTAATGCATCAAAGTTTCGCACATAATGGCTGTAACCTATACTCCCAAATTCTTACTGTAATTAACTTGTAGGCTCCTTACCTACTGCCAAAACTCTCAGTTATGTATCTCATAAACACACAAGTTCCTTACAGTCATGTAGTACCCAATAACAAAATAATTTGCCTCACACTATAGTGGAGAAATGCTACAATTTCTTACACTTTCCTAAACTTTTTCAAATAAATCAGAATATAAAAATAAATTCATTTATCTTCCCAAAAGAATTTTACCTAATTAAAAAATTAATTCTGTATCCCTGCATTTTTAATTTGGATCCTCCTGGTTTTAATTTACATCCCACCACTGCAAATCAGTTTTTTCTGGCTATGGGGGTAGTCACCCCACCGATGCCATCAGTGGGTAGTGGTAAGGAGGGGTTGATAAACCTGCTGCTGCCTACTGTTATGTAGTAGCTGGCATTGTTTCCTCTCTGTGGCCACATCAATATATTAGTAGAGCAGACTTGAACCACTCTACCAACATAGCATTCACCAAGAAATGCTAACCAGACAAGGTTGAGGGTCCGAACGGTAGCTAAAAGGAAATTGTGTATTCAGACACAATGCCCATATTTTACTGGTAGCTAATGTGAGCACTGAGCGGTTAGTTGGATGTGGGATTAACTTCTACAGGACCAGTCTGCTAAGGAAACCTTGTACGTGTTACACAGTCACTCCCTTCCTTCATTGTAAATATGATACTTCACAGTATTCACTACCACCGCCTTTGGGAATGTTAAATCAAACAACACCTTCTCATTTCCATGTATTAAAGTTTCTTCAAAGTTTCTACTATGGTTGTTATCACAATTTCACACGCGTTAAACATTTGTAAGTATTAAGTTTCCCCCAAATTCAGTACATCAAGGTTCTAACCAAAATTTAACAATACACCTGCAATAAAACAATCCCTTTAAGGAAATATTTAGGTTAGGGTTATGTCTAAAAGCATGATTATGAACTTTGGTCTGAAATTTCAGTGTGTGAATACCTACGTGACTTCTCTGATAAGATGGAGGGAACACATGATGGAATGATGTTGGCTCTGCCCCCACCAAAGTGCCACTCCAATGGGTCTTTTGAAGCAACACAGTGTGCAGAGAAAAATGGTGACCAGCAGTGTTGGTGTGTGGATTCGTTTGGATCTGAGATACCAGGCACAAGGTAAGACATTTGTATGCACATGCTTGGGTTGGGTTCTGCTGTTTCAGAATTGGTGCAGCAACTTCAGTTTGAAGCAGTGTTTTTCTTAGTCTGGTGTTTTGGTACTGTTTGTGTTACAGTTTGAAGAGTCGTTTTCTGAACTAACGCACTAGCAAACTGTATCTAAACTATGAAGGTAAAGGTAAAGGTAAAGCAGTCCCTATACAAGGCTGGACAGGCCGTTAAGACTCCAGGAGGTTGAGAATCCCAGAATTCATAGAGAGCATGAAGGTGGTAAGGTTGTCAGCCATACGTGCCCGCTGCCTTTACCCCAAGCAGATAGCCCAGATACTCGTGTGTTAGAGGCAGAGTAGACGTAAGGGCCATAGTGTGACCAGAAGGATTATGTCAAGGAAAGATCCCAGTGACCCCATCATGAATCAAACCCTCGGCCTTTTGGTTTGTAGTGCTGTGATCTGAAACAAAAAGAAAACTTAATATTTGCACTTCTCATTCAGAGGTTTCAGAGTTCGATCATCAGTCAGATCTGTGGGCGGATTTGCTGCTTGCCTTTGCCAAAAATAAAATGGGGATGGTGAAGAATAACAATCCCAAATAGTTTGAGTGGTATTAACCTGTAGGACCATCACTGTGGAGTGTGTCCTGTCAGTAGGGGTAACAGAACCTGGCCTAGAGAGTTTCTAGCTAACCATAGGCCAAACCTTCAACATAGACTATGCCTGAAGGCACTGAGTCAGGTATGGGAAATCTTTTGAGACCTTTTGTATAAATTTCATAAATTTAAAAGAAAGCCATGTAATGTGCTCACAGGATTGTTCAGGAGCAGGAAGGGGCCTGGAACTGGAGACCATTTGATGTATTCGTAGCATTTTTAGAGCTCTGATTATTACCGTTAACCAGTCTCCAGCTCAATATCTGTGGGAGGTCCTTCTGCTGGGGGTACAGTGGCTGGGGCGTGAGGCTGACCACTCACCTTTATCTTCTCCCAACGTTAGGAGTATGTGGATCTGCATACACCTTAAAGGCATGGCTAAGGAACAGAATTTACCTCGCTTGATTCCAAACTTTAGATGTGTTGTGAATGTTGTATTTTTTCTTTTGGGTGATTCCCCCAGGTCTGAATTTTCTGTGCCAACATTTCGGAACACCCTATATATTCCATCTTCATAGGTCATTTAAACAAGAAGAATAACTTGGGCAAGATGGTTGGGGTATTTATACAGGCAAAGGTTTGGCTCAAAAGAAGGGTGGGCCAATCACAAGGAGGAGGGATGAGGAGAGGCATGACCAAGCAGAAGAAGAGGGTGTGGAGGGTAGTGGCCCCAAGTAGAGGCCTGTAGTGAAACAGGGATGTGGGGGAGAAAGGGCCCTGGGTCGGAGCAAGGACGGGGAGCCATAGAGATGACAGTCATCTAACTTACAGTGTTTCAGGAGGCTGTCTTCTTTCTTGAAGCAGGTGCAGAATCAAATATCTGTAAATACCCCTTTTTAAGACCAGTGATTTTTTATTAAATATATCTAACGATGTGTGCAGTGTGCAGTGAAATATGGACAGTTAGATTTTCTGCTTACATTACTGCATGGATCATCTTATTTATTGACACAGTTGCTTTTAATAACACTGTTGTCCATTTGTTCTGCATACAGTTTGATAAGTTCAGTGTATTTTTCTACACTTCTCTTCACTTCCACCTCTGTAATGGCTTGAACATTCATGTCTGAAAGTACAGCAGTTCTATTTGTATATCCATATCACAAAAAATGTTATAGGTGTTGATGAATTTTGATGAGTGCTTTCTTAGTTATGGGCCTTTACTACAGGAACAGTGGGCCAACAGACTGTGAAGCACTGCGCGAGGACCTGGGATGTCTGGACCTGACATGTCGTCTGGGCTGTGACTATGGGTTCGTGCTGGAGTCATCCACCCGCTGTCCGTTGTGTGAGTGTCGCAACCCATGCGATGATGTCACTTGTCCCAAGGGTCAGACATGCCAGATGGTGGAGGTGAACTGTGATGATGAGTACTGCCCTCCTGTGCCTGCATGTGAGTATGCATCAAGTTTATTCATTTAATGACACTGTATGGATTGTATCACACTGAAACTGAGAGCAAATGTTTGTGGTTTTTTGTGGCACTCAAACTGAGGCAGTGAGATACCACGATGAGTATTCAGTCTAAGATTTTATAGTTATCAGTATTCAGTTTGTCATGTCACTTGAAGTTCAAGAGCACACATTACTGTACCATGTCATATCACACACTTTTCCATCATATTTGAAACATCTCATTTACACATTGAAAAAATGGGCAAATGTTCTGTCCGCAAAGGAGACAGTTTCTTATGTGAAAGGGCAGTTAATTGCAATTGAAGCCCACTATTCCTATTGATGCATTGAGGCTCTGCTGCCTGTGTTTGGGGTTTCTTAGTGACAATCATCCACATCACTCTGCCACTGAGGCATAAGGGCAGTTAATCACACTTCCATCATCATCATCCTATTGGCCTGTGTAGTGTAATTCCCAGTTCCTACAACACAGCCTTCTATAACCTCATTGAATTCCCATCCTATTCACCTTTACCCTGATTACAGGAATAAAATTCTGCTTTAAAAACCAGACTAGAATGTGCCACAACTCATATTACAGTTGCAGTATGCCATTTCATTCCAGGCCTCCCTAAGAAATTGGGACAGTGCCCCTATCTGATTCCTGTCAGTGCTGGTTCATGCGATTATGAATGTCTGTCCGATCTGAACTGCAATGGAACGGCCAAATGCTGCTCCAATGGATGTGGTACACAGTGTGTGCAACCTGTGATGCTAACAGGCAAGTAACTGTACTGAGCGTGTGCAACCTGTCGTGCTAACAGGCAAGTAACTGTATGCAGTGCGTGGAACGTGCTATACTAAGAGGCAAGTAACTGTAAACTCTGTGTACAACCTGTCATGATAACAGGCAAGTAACTGTATGCAGTGCATGGAACATGCTATGCTAAGAGGCAAGTAACTGTAAGCTGTGTGTGCAACCTGTGATGCTAACAGGCAAGTAACTGTACTGAGTGTGTGCAACCTGTCATGCTAACAGGCAAGTAACTGTATGCAGTGCGTGGAACGTGCTATACTAAGAGGCAAGTAACTGTAAGCTGTGTGTGCAACCTGTCATGCTAACAGGCAAGTAACTGTATGCAGTGCGTGGAACGTGCTATACTAAGAGGCAAGTAACTGTAAACTCTGTGTAAAACCTGTCATGCTAACAGGCAAGTATGTGTACTGAGTGTGTGTATGCAACCTGTGATGCTAACAGGCAAGTAACTGTATGCAGTGCGTGGAACATGCTATGCTAACAGGCAAGTAAGTGTACTGAGTGTGTGCAATCTGTCAGGCTAACAGGCAAGTAACTGTATGTAGTGTGTGGAACATGCTATGCTAAGAGGCAAGTAACTATATGTAGTGTGTGGAACATGCTATGCTAAGAGGCAAGTAACTGTAAGCTCTGTGTACAACCTGTCATGCTAACAGGCAAGTAAGTGTACTGAGTGTGTGCAACCTGTCATGCTAACAGGCAAGTAACTGTATGCAGTGTGTGGAACATGCTATGCTAAGAGGCACGTAACTGTAAGCTGTGTGTGCAACCTGTCATGCTAACAGGCAAGTAACTGTTTGCAGTGCATGGAACAAGCTATGCTAAGAGGCAAGTAACTGTATGCTGTGTGTGCAACCTGTCATGCTAACGGGCAAGTAACTATCCAGTGTGTGCAACCTGTCATGCTAATAGGCAAGTAAATATTGAGTGTGTGCAACCTGTCATGCTAACAGGCAAATAACTATCCAGTGTGTGCAACCTGTCATGCTAACAGGCAAGTAACTATCCAGTGTGTGCAACCTGTCATGGTAACAGGCAAGTAACTGTACTAATGAGATATTTAATGAAATAAATAAATGGTTCCATAGCAACTTATTAATGTTAAACTATGATAAAACATATTTTTTGCAATTTTTAACTGAAACTGATAATGAAATTAATATGCAAGTATCATTTGGTAACAGGAAAATTGCTACTGTGCAAAGTTTAAAATTTTTGGGGCTAACTATTGACAATAATTTGACCTGCAAGCATCATATTGGTGAACTAACATCTAGACTGAATAAGGCTTGTTATGCCATCAGATCAATTAAGCTGTTTTTATGTCCCTAGACGTACTGAAAATTACATATTTTTCGTATGCTTACTCAATTATATCTTATGGAATTATATTTTGGGGGAATTCATCTTATAGTGATGACATATTTAAAATTCAGAAAAGAATAATCAGAATAATTATGAATTC
>JGI20166J26741_11612139_pt1 | contig 11571 bp, 10 predicted proteins | sample TergutCu122P5_FD_26741 | JGI IMG/M metagenome (IMG submission 26741) | reverse complement strand
GACCGTATTTTCAAGTTCTTCTGATAATTTTATTTCGCTCATTTTATATTTTACGCCTCCGAAGTTATTTATTGTTTTATATAAATTCTATTTTCTTTTACAGCAAGTTTATTGTTACAAAACAAATTCACAGCCTCGACCAATATAACCTGTTCGCACTCCGTCATTATGCGTTTTTGCAAAGTTTCGGGCGTGTCGCCGTCTTTGACTTCGATTGCTTTCTGTAAAATAATCGGACCGCCGTCTGTTATTTCATTTACAAAATGCACAGTCGCGCCGCTTAGTTTAACTCCGCGCTCCAAAACTTTTTCATGGACTTTCAAGCCGTAAAATCCTTTGCCGCAAAACGCCGGAATCAACGCCGGATGAACGTTCATTATTTTATCATTATAGAGCGTTATAAAATCTTTAGATAAAACCGACAAAAATCCGGCTAAAACAATTAAATCAATATTATAGGGCTTCATTTTTTCAAGGATTTTTCGTGAAAATTCATTTTCGTCGGGTTCATCTTTACGCCTGACGATTTCAACCGGGATATTGTGAGCTTTTGCGCGTTCAATGGCGTAAACATCGTCTTTGCTTGACAGGACAAACGCTATTTTACCGTTCGTGATTTTCCCGGAATTTATGCCGTCGATAACCGCCTGAAGATTTGTGCCTCCGCCCGAAACAAACACCGCAATATTTGTCATAAAAATCACTCTCCTTAATATATCCCGAATATACACAATAATAGCCGAATATCCGGGGAGTCTGCGGACGAACGCAGTTCGTCCCTACATGCCCAGACGGTCGGCTATACATTTTAACAAAGTTAAAACCGTTATACTTCATGCGGTTAATTCCGCTTCCGTCAGTCGTATAACTGACGTTTATTATAACATAAAATTGTTTTTTTGTCAATAGTTTGATTAACTATTTTAACAATTCGTCTAATTTCCACTGTAATTCCGCGTCTTTTTGTTTTACTCCGTCAGCCATGTCAATTTTATACTGCTTCATCTTTTCGCTTAACTCTCTGTCGCTGATTGCGAGCATTTGCACGGCTAACAAAGCGGCATTTACAGCTCCGTCTATTGCGACCGTCGCAACCGGTATTCCCGACGGCATTTGAACCATTGACAGGAGAGAATCAAGCCCGTCCATAGTCGAGGATTTCATAGGAACGGCGATAACCGGTAAAACCGTATAAGCCGCCAGAACTCCCGCGAGGTGCGCCGCTTTGCCGGCAGCCGCGATTATTGTGCCGAAGCCGTTAGCCTCCGCGTTTTTCGCGAAATTTTCAGCCTCGTAAGGCGTTCTGTGCGCGGATATAATCCTTACCTCGACTTCCACGCCGAATTTTTTCAAAGTATTTACGCAGTTTTTCATAACTCCCAAATCGCTGTCGCTTCCCATAATGACCGCGACTTTTTTCTTTATTGATATTGATGTACACATAAATTTTAATCTCCTCTGTTTTTTATATATTTTATATTTTAATAATCATAATTTATTTTCTAAGCTGCGCTTTTTACTGTCTAAGTTGACTTGAAACAATGAAATAAAATTGTTATAATTATATTCAAGAAATAAATGCAAAGGCGGCGGTTATTTTGAAAATAAAAATAAACGAAGGCTTCCCCGATATTGAGATTATTGTCAACTGCCCTCAAGTAACAGAAGAAATTAATAAAATCGCGTCTGTGCTGAAAACCTATGATAAAAAATTATCGGGAACTAAAGACGGACATATCTATATGATTGAACGGCAGGATATATTTTATTTTGAATCTGTTGATAAACAATGCTTTATCTATACTTCTGACGATGTTTACGAAACTTCTGAAAAACTGTATGAAATTGAAGAACTTTTAGCCGATATGGGATTTTTCCGAAGTTCAAAATCGCAGATTATAAATATAGCAAAAATAAAGTCGCTGTGTCCCGATTTCGGCGGCAGAATTGAAGCAATAATGGAAAACGGGGAAAAGTTGATTATTTCGAGGCAATACGCTAAATTATTTAAAGAAAGGCTGGGCTTGAAATGAAAATGAAAATGAAAAAAATGTTGTACTGGCTGGTGCCGGTAAAGTCGTTTGCGGCTATGATTTTTGCGGGGTTTATAATTCTTTATATTGTTACAGGGAGTTTGTACGCTTTTATCACTGGCGACGGCTCATTTGAGTATTCAATTCCGTTTATATTCGCGATTCAAGGCGCGATACTGTCTGTTATTATATCTGTTTTGTGGACCGTTTTCTTCGGGGATTTAATCATTAAAAAAATGCGCTATTTTTTGAGATTGGTTATATTTTCGCTTACGCTTCTGCCTGTGTTTGGGATATGCCTGTTAATATTTTTTAACATGCCTACAGATTGGGCGAAGCTGTGGATGATAGTTGCCGGGGCAATGGTGGTCGGATTAATCGTAATATCTTTGCTTTTTGAAAGTTATTTTAAATTAATCGGCAGAAAATACACCGAAATACTGAAAGATTACAAATCAAATACGAAGTAGATATTGGGCGACCGCAAGGGTCGCTCCTACGTAATATTATACAATACCTGTTCATTAAAAACAAACCGAATTTTTATTAAAATTGTAAATATTTTAATTCTCTAAAATTTTTCTATTATATTTTTCATCTGCGTCGGATTTTTTACAACTTTAAAATTGCTCCAGTGTTCGGGAAAAAGCTCTCTGTAATAACGGTAATTAAATCTCTCGTCCAATAATAAAACAATTCCTCTGTCGGTTTCGGTGCGTATAACCCTGCCTGCCGCCTGTAAAACTTTATTCATTCCGGGATACATGTAACTGTATTCGTAACCCAGATTGTTTTTTGCCTCAAAATATCGCTTTATTATATCTCTTTCAGACGATAGTTTGGGCAGTCCGACCCCGATAATTATCGCTCCGTTTAATCTGTCGCCGACTAAATCTATGCCCTCCGAGAAAATCCCTCCGAGAACGCAAAACCCTACAATATTGTTTGGTTTGTACGCGTCAAAATTACCGAGAAAAATGTCGCGGTCTTCTTCTTTCATTCCGCTTGTTTGGATAAGCGACGGGGTATCTGGATATTTCTCACAGAAGATTTCATATACGTTTTTCATGTATTCATACGACGGGAAAAACGCCAGATAATTGCCCCCACGTTTTGTCTCGGTACTGTGCGTCGCGATTATATTTATATATTCGGCGATTTGCTCGTAACTTTTTTCGCGCTCTTTATACTTGGTGTTTATATTCGCGCCGACGATTAAACAAAGATTATTTTTATCAAACGGAGATAATAAACTCTGCTGGTTATCGTCCTCCGCGCCGCTTAAAATCTCTTTATAATACGATAAAGGCGATAAAGTAGCCGAAAATATAATAGTCGATTTCGCGCGTTTTAACGCTTCGCCGATTAAAAACGACGGGTCGAGACAGAACAGTTTGATTTTCAGGTCGGAATCTTCGGCGGATATATAAGTCACAAATCGTTCGTCGTACAGATTTAATATAACCATATACATTAAAATGTCAAAATAAGTCTGCAATAATTCGAGATACATCTCTTTTAAATCGGGAGGCGCGGCTGCCGCAATATCTTTATTTTCCCCGAAAAAAATCTCAACCTGACCCCTGAACGTCCATAATAAATCCGTAAATTCTTTGTCCTGTTCTTTTAAAACGATATAATTTTTATTTTGATAACCTGTAGGGCGCGGCGACCCCGACGCGCCGTCAATTTGATTTTGTGTTGGTTCTGTTGACGGCGCGCCGGGGTCGTCGCGCCCTACATACGATTCGTCAAGACAGCGGTTTTTATATTCGAGCATATATTGGTTTATATCTGCTATTGCTTTTTTTAACAGTTTATATTTTCTCCCAATAACTTTTGATTTTTTAAGCTGTGAAAACTTTGATTTTTTGATTTCAGCCGAATACATTTTTCTTGCCCTGTCAACTAAATTATGCGCCTCGTCGATTAAAAAAATATAGTTTTTGTCAAAATTATTCTGAAAAAATTTTCGGAGATACACAACCGGGTCGAAAACATAATTGTAATCGCATATTACAGCGTCGGAATATACCGATAAATCAAGCGATAATTCATACGGGCATACTTTGTGCTTTTCGGCGTACTGTTCTATAATCTCTCTTGTTATGGCGTTGTTATTTTTAAACGTGTCCATTATTGCGTCGTTTACCCTGTCATAATGACCTTTCGCGTATTCGCAGCGTTCGGGATTGCATACTCTGTCCTCGCCTCTGCTGCATAAAAAACAGATTTTATCTTTTGCGGTGACTGTGACGGTTTTGAATTTCAGCCCCCGAACCTGCATTTTATGTATAGCGTCATAAGCGACTCCGCGCGTTATTGTTTTTGCCGTGAGATAAAAAATCTTATCCGCGTTGCTGTGCGTCATTGACTTTATTGCGGGAAATATAGTTGAAATCGTTTTACCTATTCCGGTAGGGGCGTTGACGAACAGTTTTTTTTCGGCGATTATAGTTCTGTACGCGCTCGCGGCGAGTTCTCTCTGACCGGGTCTGTATTTATCAAACGGGAAAGTGAGTTCGTCAATCGAGGCGTTTCTTCCAATTCGCCAGTCTCTCTCCATTTTGAGCCAAAGCGAATATTTAACGGTCAAATCTTTTATGAATTTTTCGAGTTCGTCAAAATCAAAAGATTTTTTATACACTTTAATTTCTTCGGTTTCTAATTGAAAGTACGTAAGTTGAGCGTTTATTTTGGTTATAGGCTCTTCATTGTTTTTCATGATATACATATAAGCGTAGCACATAGCCTGACCCCAATGTATTATATTATCCCCGTCAATAAATTCAAACGGCGTAAACAAACTTTTTATTTCGTCTATGCACACAGTCCCCGTTTCGTCGGTGAAAACTCCGTCGGCTCTCCCTCCGAGAGTTATTGTAAAGCCGAAGTCCTCAAACGCAAAATCGCAGTTAAGCGCAACTTCGCTTTTATAGCCCTCGAATTTTGATTTTTGTATTTTCCTGTGAGCTTTTGAACCCATAACGGCGGCGGTATTCGGCGCGGCGATGTCAAATATATTTGATTCGACGTTACCAGAATCTATATCGCCGTTTCTGAGGATTAACTCAACGACCGTCCTAACCGAAACTTTTATTGTATCCATATAAATTAGTTTATCACTTCTCCAGATTTAATTGACCTTAAGTATATTATAATATCTATCAAATCAAAAGTCAAACAAAAGTTTTGATTTTATGATTTTAGTTTAATTAAACAGTTCGTTCATATTTTTGCAGTAAAATAAATTATGGCTATAATAACAATAAATATATGATTTCAAAAGGAGTGGGAAGTGTGAAACAAAACAATAAGGATAGGAAAAAAGATTTACAAAAAAATATAATTAATATTCTCGGTATTCTCGTATCCGCTATATTGATTATTTGGGTTTTTATTCCGTTTTTAATTTGGTCATCTAATATTATAACAGGTATATGGAAATACATAGGAGAAAGATTTATAGTAGCGAATGATTATATTTCGGAAAAAAAAGAAACTTTTCTCACTTGGTATTTAGAAACCCCTACCGGTGTTATTAGCACATTTGCATTAGTGGTTTCTATAATCGCATTACTGCGAAATAAAAAACCTACCTTATCAGAAAAAAAAGAAGAAATAAATAAAATCGTAATTTCTGTTTTAAAAACTTTACATAATGAAAAGATAATTGATGATTTTATAGAAAAGACAGCGAAAAATATTATTAATTCGCAAAAATCAGAAAACATAGATTTATTGAATAGAATAGATAATCTTGAAAAGGAAATAGAAAATTTAAAAGCAAAAAATATTGATAAATAGAGGAGCTTTTCATATGAATTTTATCGAACTCGCAAACGGCGTAAAACTTAGCGAAATCTCGCTTGGAGCGGGAGTGCGGGGCTCTGCTCCCGATGAATACAGCTTCGCCATAATGGATTTGTATGTCGAACTCGGCGGAACGACCTTTGATTCCGCGAGAGTTTACGCAAACGGAAACTGCGATATATCACTGGGCAAATGGCTGAAAAGCCGCAAGAACAGAGACAAAATTACAATCGTGACAAAAGGCAGTCACCCAAACTTAGACAGTATGTTTGTATCGAGATTATCAAGGGAAGAAATTGAGTGCGATTTGAATTTGTCGCTAAAAGCTATGGGAACAGAATACTCTGATTTGCATATGCTCCACCGCGACGACGTGAAAAAGCCCGTTGAGGAAATAGTCGATTCTTTGGATATGCTTGTAAAATCGGGTAAAATAAAGGCTGTCGGAGTTTCAAACTGGGCGGCTTCGCGTATTATACAGGCAAATAATTACGCAAAATCATCGGGTAAAACCCCGATTGTATGCTCGCAGGCGCATTTTGGTTTGGCTGTGACTAATACGGCGACAACAGGCGATTTAACAATCAATATATTAAACGAACCGGACACAGGCTGGTATAAAGAAAGCCAAATCGCGTTGATGGCGTTCAGCCCGACGGCAAGCGGCTGGTTTGTGTCTCGAGCCGAAGGCAGAGAACCGAAACCCGCTCCCAAAGCTCAATATGATTTTTATCCCGAAAATCACAGGCGATTAGAGAGATTAATAAGACTGTCGCGCGAAACCGGCTATAGCTTATCGGCTTTGACGACGGCTTACGTCCGCGACAGCGGATTAAACGCTTCGCCTTTATGCGGTTATTCAAGCACGGAGCAGTTAAAAGACAGTTTCGGAGCGTTAAAATTCAAACTGACGAAAGAACAAGTTAAATTTCTTGAAACCGGTAAAATAATTAACAAAAAGTAAATATTTTTAATTTTATGATTTTTTAATAGAAAAGCCCGATTTTGTGTGTATAATTATAACATATGAAGTGTTTATTGGTTTGTGGTTTATTTGGAGGAAATAGCTGATAATGGGTAATAAAAATTATAAAAATAAAATAAAATATAATATCTTATCTTTTTTGTTTGTACTTATAATTATACTGAGCGTTATGCCGGATTTCAGCGCGCTTGCCGCCGACGCGGGGACTGCGGCGGGCGGCGAGGGGATAAAAGTCGGTATTAACACAGATGGGCTTGAGCCCCCGCCGGATATTACGGCGGGAGCGGCTATACTTATAAATATCAAAACGGGAGATACGGTATATGAAAAAAACAGCCAAAAAAGTATCTTCCCGGCTTCGACTGTTAAAATAATGACGGCTGTAATTGTGATGGAAAACGTCGCGAATTTAGAAAGCAAAACAGTGATTTCTAAATATGTGATTGACAATACAAACGGAAACTCGTTGAATCCGGCAATGAAAGAGGGAGAAGTTTTTACGATTGATAATCTTCTCAACGCAATGCTGTTGAACGGAGCAAACGACGCCGCTCTGGCGCTCGCCGAATACGTCGCGGGAAACGTCCCCGACTTTGTTGTAAAAATGAACGAGAAGGCGCGCGAACTCGGCTGTGTGAACACCGTCTTTACCAATCCTACCGGAATGCACTCCGACGATATGCGCACAACGGTTGAAGATATGTCTAAAATCGCACTTTACGCGAGTAAAATTCAAAAAATTATGGACATTACGTCAGGAGCTAAATATACTATTCCTCCGACAAATAAAGACGGCGCGGAACGCCCTCTGCTCAACAAAAATCATTTTGTTTCAAAAGGGTATTATACTAATTATTTTTACAGTTACGCCAGAGGCATAAATTTCGGATACACCGATAAAGCGGGATACTGCCTGACAACCGTCGCCGAACAGACGGGGCTTTCCTATCTCTGCATTGTAATGGGCTCAAATTCAACCCCGATTCCCGGAAGCGATACAGTAATATTAAACTGCTTCTCGGACGCGCAGTCTTTATTCCAGTGGGTTTTTTCGATATACTCATATAAGACTGTAGTGAATACAATCGACCAGATTGCGACGGTTGAAGTTAGGCTCGCGGCAAACCGCGACACCGTAACTCTTGTGCCCGAAAACGATATATCGGTTCTGCTACCTCAAAATGCGGATATAAACACAGAAATAACAAAAAACCGGGAAATATTTGAGGACAGTCTTGTAGCTCCGATAAAAAAAGGAGATATACTTGGAAAACTTACTGTTTTATATAACGGAGAAGTAGTGGGGACGACTAATCTTTTATCAAACGCCGACGTTGACATAAGCAGCATACTTTATGTACTGGAACAAATAAAGGGCATTGTTTCGGGTGTTTGGTTTAAAGCGAGCGTAATTATATTTATTGTTATATTTGCGGTATATATAACTGTGACTCTGTTGAAAAAAGGCAGGAAACAAAAGAAAAAGTTTTATTAAGTTTGATTTAAAGTTTGAAATAATTGTAAAATAATGCTAAAATTATTTGCTTTTTGTTCATTGCGCTTTAATATATATAAACTAAATTTATTGGTGTATAAAATATAATTGTTCGGTGAATTTGTGATTTTTTTGACTTTTCAGCCCCAACAATTTTATAGTGAAGCGTAATGTCAGTTATGTTTAAATTTATTAAAAGGAGAGTTTTTTTAATGTTAAGAAAAATATTATCGGCGGTTCTTTTGACGGTGTTATTAATTTCAATGGCGGCAGTCCCCGCTATGGCGGCTCCGTATGTAGATACTAAAATAGGCGCGGGCACGACAGTAATCATGGCGACAGATTTTGACACCGAAAATTATTCGGAACTCAGCACGGATTCCGGGATGCATTATGACGCCAGACCTGAAATGGAAGCTATAGGAGGACCTCAAACGGAAGCTAACAATATAGGCTGGATAAAAGCGGGCGAATGGGTGCAATACACAGTGAACGTTGAAACTGCGGGCAAATATAAATTTGACGTATCGCTTGCCTCCGGCGACACGGCGCAAAAAAATGAAATCTACGCAGAGTTGTATTACGACGACGCTCTTATAGGCAAATCGGGTTTGGTGACCGCAGTTGACAACGGCTGGCAGGAATACAATATATATCCTGTAGGCGAAATTGAAATGACCGCCGGAACTCATGTTATTAAAGCAATGTTCCCCAACGGAAGCCTTAATATATCAGAAATTGACGTTACGGCTTTGTTTGACGCTCCGACAACCGTCGCCGCTGCAGAAGCTGCAACGAAAATAGCAGCCGCGGCTGATAATGCGGCAACCGTCGCAGGAGATACTGCCGCTACAACGGCAGCCGCAGACAATACCACAAACAATTCCAACAGCATGATGCTGTGGATTTTAATAGCGGCAGGCGCGGTAATAGTTATAATTATTATAGCAATTCTTGTTACAAGGAAAAAGAAATAAGCAATGCGTCATTGCGGGCATGACCCGTAATCAATTACAGATAAGCGGCAGGGGCGGGATTTATCCGAATACGGTTCGGGAAGCCCGCCCTTGCGGTAGGTTTCACGACGATTTTGTTTTTGGGGGAATATAAATAAATGGACGCAAATAAAATTTTGTATGATTGTATAGTCAAGCAATACGGAGACGTGGCTGCATTTTCAGATAAAAGCGGCATACCCCATATTGATTTGAACGCCGTTCTGTTAAAAGACAACGTGTCGGAAGATATATGTATCGGGCTTAATTTATGCTCAATATTAAATATCGACGCTGAGGAATTTATATTCAACAGTAAAATCAAAGAAGCCGCAGACAAAAAAAATCTATATGATTCCGGTAAAGACAGTAAATATGACATAGAAGCCGGAAATGAAATATACAGTAAGTGCATGAGACTCAGCGAAAACGAAAAGAAAAAAGTTTTGGATTATATTAATGGTCTTACAAGCGATATAGAGTTTGCATTAGACGAAGCCGACAAATATGCCGAACAATCGGACATACGCCTAACGCATGAAGATGTTTTTAAAAAAATAAGAAAAAATTAACGCGATTTGATTTATAAAGCAGAGCCCTTGCCCTAAATAATTAGTTCTTTGATAGGCGTAAAATCTATTCCACCGTCACAGTCACGCCGTCCGGCACGTTTATCCTGTCAAATAAAATTTTCCCGGTTTTATCTCTATACCAACTGACTTCTATATCTCCCAATGGGTGAGGGAATACGCCTTTCGCCCATTTTACGCCGTTTGCCTTAACGTCGAGAATAACGTTATTTAATCCGCCCTGATTTTTTTCGTCAAAATTTACGCCGAGAATATACCGCGACATTATATATGCCGGGCTTGCCGTCCATGCGTGGCATTGACTTGCGGCTAAATCAAAATGCTCGGGAGTTGTTTTAAGCCCTCTTGACAAAAACCAGCCCCAGCCGTCTTTCATACATCTTTCGGCAATTTTATACATACCCGCCTTATACATACCGTCGAACATATAATATCCGTAGCTTGTCGAAAATGCCGTGCCGCCGCCGAAAGCGTCGTAGCCGTTCTTGAAAAACGGGTCGAGCAGAGACTCAAGATTTTTACGGATTACCGGAAGTTTATCATCGCTTACAACGCCTGCTCTGACTGCAAATAACGACGCGTGCGGGGAGAAATATTTCATCTCCGTATTGTCCGAGAACAATCCTTTTTCTTCGCTCCAGAAAGCGTCGGGGATTGATTTCTCCAATACCTCAATTCTTTTTGTCAAATCTTCAAAATCCTGATTTTTGCCAGTCTCTTTTGCCAAAAACTGCGCTCCGCGCAAAGCTATCAAATATAGACACGTAAATATGCAGTTGACCCCTGTGTTGTTTGTACAGCCGCTGTCGCCGAGATGTCCAGTGCGTTTATCGCTGAAAAGATAGTCGGGATTTGATTTGTCGGGCGGGTCCGCGCATAATAAATAATCCTCGCGTTCGTCCGAAAGCCTGTTAAAGACGTTCATGTTTGTCATTATCGAATCCCACCACGTCTCAATTAACTTTTTGTCGCCGGTATATAAATAATAACTGTAAAATGCTTCAACTACATAAAGCGAAAAATCAGGGAGTATATAATCGCCCATGTTTGGGTACAGACATCTGTACATGCCGTTGGGGTGAATTGACTGCGCGTATAACTCAAGAGAGCGTTTCATAAGTTTATGGTCGCCGAAGCAGGCTAAATTATTATGATACTGTATAAGCGTGTCGAGGACATAAAGCCCTCTTTCCCGGTCAACGCAGTCGTCGTAAACGTCCTCCATGTTTATTGATTGCGTTCTTGCGCACATTTCCCAGATATTATTCAAAGCAATATCGGAACATTCAAAACTGCCGGTATGTTTGACGGGATAATGCGCCGATATAAACTCTATATTTTCAAGCGTTATATCTTGTGAAATATTTCTTACCGTTATGTTAAGATATTTAAATCCTCTCGGCTGAATGGGCGACCAGTAGATAATATTTTTATTGTCCGAGCAAACAAGCCTGTCGCCTAACGGAATCCAAGACTGCTCTCTTACATGTCTGCCGTCAGCCGTATATCTGTCGCTGTAGAGCAAATCAATCGTTGCGCCTTTTACGCCCGTAAATATAAAATGCGGGAATACAAGCCGCATATATTCCATATCAAATATAAGAGTAAATCCGTCGGGATATAAACTTTTATTAAAGACAAATCCGATAAGTTTTTCCGG
>JGI20166J26741_11612028_pt1 | contig 11571 bp, 6 predicted proteins | sample TergutCu122P5_FD_26741 | JGI IMG/M metagenome (IMG submission 26741) | reverse complement strand
GGTCCGGTAAAAATAGAAGCAAATTTACTTCCCGCTGACTTTACTGATTTGAATAATATCAATATCAGTCTGACAAGCGATTATCAGCTCGCTGCAAATACAAGCGGCGCAGCATTGCCTGCAATTTTGAAGAGCGGCAGCACATTCTATGTGAATGTAGGAGCAAATTCGGCAAATTCAGGTGTAAAACTGGCGACTGCGACAGCTACGGCTGCTCCGAATATACTGACAAAAGACGTTTATATATTCAGCAGCATAGACGGTTCGGGAGGTTTGAATCTTGGCCAGTTAAACAAGCAGGCATTTGCGGGCGTTGCCGCTATAAGGCGCACTGTTGACCTCAAAGCTACAGCTAATTTGTATTACGGAGCAGAACAGGGCAGTCTAACGTTCAATAATACGTATGCGCAATATGCCGACGTTATAATCAAGGGCAAAAAAGTGGTTACAGGAAACGCTCCGACCGCTAATAAAGATTTTACATTCACTTTGTCTGAGTGTAACGAAACAGGCGATATAATCAGCCCGTCAACGGTTGTTCCGACTCCTTTGACAGTTACTGCGCATACTGCCGGCGCGGGCGAATATGCGTTTGAGTTCCCAAAAATCACAGGCGTTGCTCCCGGTATGTATTATTTCAAAGTTTCAGAAATAAACAATACGCCTCAATACGGCTGGCAGTACGACGAAAACAGCTATATCGTCGTAGTTGTTGTTGACGCGGCGGGCAATACCAAAATATATTATCCGAATTTGGGCACGGTGGTTAATGCCGGCGACGGCACGTATATGCCGGCAACTCCCCAAAATAATCTGATGACATACGACCCAACTAACCGAAAATATACGTTTAAAGACAGCGACGGCAGATACTTTTTCGGACTCTGCGCCGATAAATGGCTTGGCGCGCCGCAAGTGCCTTACGGCAATGACGGAGACAAAGATTATATCCCCGCGGGCGTTGACAAATATTCGCTCATGAATTACGACGGAGCTCACAGAGCTTCAGCGCTCGCTTTTGCGCTGTATGAACAGCAGGGTTTATTCAACAACGACAGTATGATGGCGGAATATTTGATTTGGTATTATGAGTTCAAAGAATATTACCCCGAATACGATTGGACTGTACCTGATAACTTCAGCAGTCTGCCGAACGATTTGACGGGTCTGAACTGGCCTGACACTTTGCCGGAAAAGAGCGTTGAATTGTCGGGAACTACCTGGCATTTCGAGGAGAGAACGAATGTCAGAGAAAAGTTTTACGATGAAATAAAAGGCATTGATTACGACACCGGCTTAATGACAGGGACGGACAGAACTGCCGCGTTCGCCGCAGCAGTGAAAGATATTGACGCAATGATGGCAAATTACAGCGAGACTGCAGACGGAAAATGTATCACTTCGCTCAATATGCTCTTTGAACCTGACAGCAGCAGTTCGGGCTGGCTCTCTTTCAGCTACGACGGCTATCAGCCTCCAGCGCACAGCCTCACGCTCAGCTGGACTGCCACTTTAGGTAAAACCTTTACGATAAAAGATAGTCCGAATGGCAATGTAATTTATACCGGCGGCGGAAGCGGAAGTAAAACGATAAATATTGGCGACAGATTTTATATAACATACGGCAGTGAAACCGGCAGCGTTACATTTACTTTGACAGACGGTACGTCTTATTTGGTGAACGGCAGCATTTACGGAGATTTTTACTTCAGCCAGTATGACAAAGATAACGTTAATAACCTCTATATGCACCGTCAAAGAATGATAATCGGTTATGCGAAGTTCGCGAAGATAACAGGTTCTGTAGTGATAGGAAAAGGCGAGTTCGTGACCTTTGAAAATAAGTATGAAGAACCGACTATAGACGCGGTTATCGAGGGAAATAAAACGGCGACCGGAGGAGACCACGGCAAAGTATTCGAGTTTGTGATGGAAGACCTCAAGACTGGCGAAAAATACGTGAACAAGAAAGTCGGAGCGGGTGAATTCACGTTTGCCGCGGCGGGACTGAAACCCGGCGTTTACACGTACAAGATAACCGAGACAGCGGGGGCGGCAGGCGACGGCTGGACTTACGACGAAAAGGTATATACTGTCACAGTGACGGTTACATATAACGGCGTCAGCAATTCTTTGAGCGCGTCTGTGGCGTACTCAATCCAGGGTGCAGGAACAGCGAGTAAAGCTGATTTTGTCAATGTATATGATAATACAGGCGGACCTCGTCTCCCCGATGCAGGCGGAAAAACCGCATTGTTGTTCGCAATAATTGGAGGCGCGCTTACAGCAATTTCAATTTCGCTGCTGTATTATAGAAACTTGAAAAAGAAAATATCCCGGCGTATATAAAGCTAAATTCCGCAGAACCGATTTTTTACAGTTTCGGTTCTGCGGCTTTTTTGTATAAAAAATATTTTTTATGATAAAATAATAATAAAAAACAATAAATTTATTATAGGAGATATTGGAAATGTACGCCAAAGATAAACGCTCAGGTAAAGACGCTGACATTGATATGTTAAACGCAGTGTATCATAATTCAAAAATGGGAATAGACACTATTGATTATATTTTTCCCAAAATAAAAAATAACGACCTGAAAAAAGATTTAGCCGCGCAAATGGCGGGTTATCTTAATTTTGTCAACAGGGTCTCGTCAAAATTCGGCGAGTTAGACAAAAGCCCCTGCGACACGCTGCTTTTAGGGGAAATCCCGTCGCTCGCGTATATGAAACTAAAGATGTTCGTTGACGATTCCGAGAGCCATATAGCCGAGGTTATGATAGAAAATTCAACGTCGGGATTAATCGACGCTCAAAGGATTTTTAACCGAGGCGGCAATCTTGACTGCGAAATTTCGCAGATTGGCTCGGAAGCGATATATTTTGAACAAAAAAGTATAAACAAACTAAAAAATTATTTGTAAAAAAATAAAATCGTAGGGCGTCGCGCCCTACGCAATAAAATTTTAAAAGGGCGGGAAAACCCCGCCCCTACGCAATTAATTTATACGTTAATAAAAATCCGTTAATCTATTGAACCGACGCGAGTTTTTTCGCGAACTGGCTCTTTTTTCTTGCGGCTTTATTCTTATGGACAATTCCGCGGGCGGCGGCTTTATCAATCTTTTTTACCGCGTCTTTATAAGTTTCTTTTATATTGGCTTTATCGTTATTGGCGACGGCGGTCTCATATTTCTTTACCGTCGTTTTAAGCGACGTTTTAAACATTTGATTTTTTATTGTTTTTGCGGCAATAACTTTAGTGCGTTTTATCGCGGATTTAATATTAGGCATGACTTTTTCACCTCCCTGCGGTTTCTTAATTTTTTTTAAGCTAAATTATATTATAACATTATTTGAACTCTTTTTCAAGTTCTTTTTTCAAAAGATAATAAAAATTAATAGTATGTTAAAATAGTTAAATTATAGTTTTATGCGACTGTCGTATCTAAAGCCGACGTATCCATAACAAATTTTTCATATTTGAACGCATAAGTAGCGTCGCCGGTTATTGCGGCGGTAAACGCGCTTTCGGTTGCAAACTCTCCGTTTATATAAAAGCCCCAGTAACTGTTATCAACCGCAAATTCAGCTTTAACGCCGTCAACTATACCCGCCGCGCCGAAAGTGTCAACTGTCTGGTCAGCCGGAATAAGATTAACGTCTTTATTCTGGAGAGCTGCGGCAACGGTTGTTTCGTCTGTTTTGATTGTATAATATTTGGTTTCGCCTTTATCGTTGGTTATCTCAAGATTAAAAGAAGTCGCTCCCGAACCTAATGTTGTTACGGTTTTTTCATCTTTTTTCGTGCAGGAAAAAATCATTACGGAAGCCGCAATCATCGCTATACATAAAATAACAGCCAATATTCTTGTTTTTCTCGTTTTTAACATTTGTTTTATACCTTTTTCCTTTTAAAATTTAATTTATAATTTTATAGATAAATTATAGCTTAATTTAATCAAGCTAATCTATTATATCAGATTATAGCACAAATGTCAAATATTTTTTTAAAATTTTTATAATAATAAAATAATTGCAATTTGACTGTATCTGTGTTATAATTGTTTTTGAAAAACAGAGAATATATAATCCGAACGAAGTTCGGTTATGATAATGATAACGAAGATGGGGGCTTGATTTTTTGAACGGTTTGAACAATGATATTATAAAAGTCGATTATACAAGCGGAATAGATTTGTTTGCCGGACTGAACGAGAAACAAATTGAGGCTGTCGGCTCGACCGAGGGTTATTACAGGATAATTGCCGGGGCGGGTTCGGGAAAAACCAAAACTTTAACCCACAGGTTCGCTTATCTTGTCCGCGAACTCGGCATATCGCCCAGAAATATATTATGCGTCACTTTCACTAACAAAGCCGCAAACGAAATGCGCGGCAGAATAAAAAGGCTTCTCGGCGACGGTTACGACTCCGCGCTTATCACGACTTATCACGGATTTTGCGTGAGAGTTTTAAAAGAAGATATAAGCAGACTGTTTTTCCCGACTAATTTTAAAATTTTAGACGTTAGCCAGCAGAAGAAAATAATAGACGAAATATATACGGAGTATGAAATAAAACTCGATTACAGCTCGTTTGAGAAAACTCTGGAATATATATACAGAGAAAAAACGCATTTAAATTATATCCCCATGATGATTGACCCCGCTTATTCTTTTTCTTCAAACAACGCAATCGGGCTTGAAGAAAAAATATATATAAAGTATCTCGACAAACAGAAAAAAATATACGGGCTTGATTTTAACGATTTATTATATTTCGTTATATATTTGTTTGAACACAACGAAGATATACTTGAAAAATGGAAATCGCGCCTGCATTATATTCAGGTTGACGAGTTTCAGGACAGCAGCAAAAAAGAGCTCGATATTATTAATATGCTCTGTAAAGGCAACAATAACTTATTTGTTGTCGGCGACCCCGACCAGAATATATACGAGTGGAGAAGCTCGGACAACAGATTTTTAGTCCACTTTGACAAGAATTACCCAAACGTCAAAACTATATTTTTAACCCAAAATTACAGGTCAACGCCTGAGATTTTATCGGTGAGCAACAGTTTAATCGAAAAAAATCTCAACAGAGTCCCGAAAGAGCTTTTCACGAAAAACGAAAACGGGAAAAAAGTTGAGCATATTCATTTGAAAAGCGAAGACGAGGAAGCAAAATGGATTGCCGCAAAAATAAAAGAGACAGTAAAATCAGGTTCTTTATACAGCGATATTGCAATATTGTTCAGGTCGTCGTATGTTTCGAGATTTATAGAGCAATGTTTATACAAAGAGGATATACCCTATATTATACACGGCGGCGTGAGATTTTTTGACAGAATGGAAATAAGAGATTCAGTCGCCTTTTTGAAACTGATAAACGATAACGACGACGAGGCTTTTTTGAGAATTATAAACGTCCCTAAAAGGCAAATCGGCAAAACAAGAATCGAGTTTCTTAAAAATCTTCGGAGCGAATTATTTCAGGAATACGGTATAGTAAAAAGTTTATTTGAGGTTTTATGCGATAATTACGAGAACGAGGTTTTTATAAATACCCAAGCCGGGGAATTTGTCAATATCATAACTGAGTTTAAAGAAAAAGCAAAAGACCCGAAAATGAAAATATCCGACCTTTTAAACGGCGTTCTCGAAAGAACGGGATATAAAGCGTACATAAGCAAAAGCGGCGACATGGAGCGTTTTGACAACGTCACCGAGCTTTTAGCCTCAATCACGGAATTTGAACAGCAGGCGGGCGAAGATATAAGACTTTCGGCGTATATTCAGGAGCTTGCGGTTATATCCGATTACGAGAGCGAAAGAAACCAAAACTGCGTAAAACTCATGACGATTCACTCGTCAAAAGGTCTTGAGTTCCCGCAGGTTATAATCGCGGGAATGACCGACGGTATTTTCCCGTCAAGGCGCACGCTTGAAGAACGTCAGGTTGACGGTCTCGAAGAGGAACGCCGGCTGTGCTATGTTGCAATAACAAGGGCAATGCGCGAGCTTTATATGGTCGAGTCCGAGGGGAATACCTACGGCGAGGCAAAAAAACTGCCCTCAAGATTTATATACGATATAGACCAGTCATATTTGAACACTGTCGGGACAGTATCTGAAGATATAATAAAAGATTTGGCAGTCAAAGTAAAACAGTTAAACTCAGGCTCAAACAACGACAAAAAACCTGTCAAAGCTCCGAATAAACCTGCTCTTGTATCGACTTCGCCGAGAAAATATAAAATTGGCGATATAGTAAATCATAAAGTTTTCGGTATAGGCGAGATTTTAGATATAGACGAAAAAAACGACGCTTATATGATAAAATTCGCAAACTCCGATAAACCAAAACCTATAGGCGTAAATTATCCGGGTATAACGTTGGCTGGCGACGGTGAACTCCCCCCGTCAACAATCGCCGAACTTCGTTCGGCTGTGACACCCCCTTCTGCTAATAGAGGGGCTAACGAAGAAAAAGATGCGGAAATATTGCGCGAACTTGAAAAGCAGCTTGATTTTTTAGATGCGCCGAGCGAACATCAGCCTCCGGCAAGCAATTTCAACAGAAAATTAGACAGATTTTTCGGCAGAAAAAAATCCGCGCCTGAACCGGAAAAACCAAAAATTCTGCGCGAACCTGAAATATTTGATTTCCCCGACGATTTTGACGAACCCGTGGAAACTAATTTTGTAGAGGACGATGCTCTCATTGTTCCTGATATTTCAGAAATCAAAAAAATTGAAGATATAGAATTTATTGCCGAAGAATCCGAACAAATATATGTCGGCGAAGATGAAATAAACGGAGAAACAAACGATGCTCCCGTTGCTTTATACGACGCTCCGCCGCAGATTTTATATGACAACGATGGAAGAATCAATCTTTGGGACGACCCGAATGTACCCAAAAAAGGCTGGGTTTGCGTTGACGTAATCGACTTGGGACAGCCTATAGGCGAATGCGGTATGTGCGGGAAAGAAGATATTAGATATGTTCACATAATGCGCCACGAAAAACATCAGTCAATAGGCGCAGGGTGCGTATGCGCAGGCAACATGGAAGGTAATATAGACGCGGCAAAAGAACGCGAAAATGCTCTTAAAAACAAAATCAACCGTTTCAAGACGTTTGCCGTGACCGATTTTAAAACAAGCGCAAAAGGCAATCTTTACACTAAATATAAAGAGACTATTATAACGTTTATGCAGAGCAAAAAAGACGGCAAAGACGACGGAGGCTGGAAATTTGTCGAGGGCGGGGAATTTTCGGCGTATTATAAAACCTTGGACGAAGCAAAACGCGCCGCCTTTGAAAAAATCGACGGCAGGCGGCAGTAAATTATTTATTCAACAGCCTAACCAAAAAACTTTTTTTGACAGTGATTGCGTCATGGGGACAAAGCTCGCTGCAGCAATAACATCTGATACACTTGTTATAATCCGTTATCTTGATTTTTTTATTGGATTCATTTTGTTTGATTACTTTTTGCGGGCAGTTTTCCATGCAGACTTTGCATTTAAGGCATTTATCGGTTATAAACGGTTTTGTACTGAAAAACGTATCCATAAGCCCCTTAATTATTGGCGACGCAGTCATGCTTGTCATTCCCGAACTGTCCGGTAAAATCAAGTCTTTTATAATATAATCTTCGATTTTTAACCCGTTCTCGCCGTTCACTTCGATTTCCTGTTCTTTACCGCAATATCCCTGCGCTTCTGAATACTTAACCGTCGGCAAATCTTTTTCTATGCCCATAATTTTCGCGTTGATTTTGTCAAGAGCGAATACGTTGTCGGAGGCAAGCAAAAGTCCGACTTTGCGCGGAGTTCCGCCGCTCGGTCCGTTGCCCTCCATAGCGATAACGGTGTCGGTCAGACTAAACGACGGGGGACACATTGCGCATAAATCAACAAGCATTTCAGAGAATTTTTCTCTGGTAGGATAGCGCGAGTGCATCTCGACTTTTTCAACGCCGGGTATAATTCCGAACATATTTTTTACTCCCGCGCTCATTAAAGCAAGCGCGTGAGTTTTAAGCCGGTTTAAATTTATTATAAAATCGCTTTCATATATCGGAGTGATTATATTAAAAGTCTTTCTTTCGCCGTTAAAGACTTTTGTCATCTGTTTTGACGTGAAATCAAAATTTAAATTCACGCCGGTTCTTTGGGCTGTTTCGTCATATCCGGTATATTTATATATCATTTTCATATAACTTGGCATATACGGACCGCCGGGGCTGTCGGCTATAGTTATATTTTCGGGCTTTGCGAATTTTTTTAAAGCATTAATAAAAGCCTCCAGAAGTTTCGGCGAGGTCAGCGCGAGAAAATCATATTTGTTTTTTGCCATAAGCAGATTTGGCTTAATGACGATTTTGCTTTTGTTCCGTATTGACGCAAACAATTCGCCGTATTGCGATATGATATAATCAATCGCGCGGGTTAAATTTTCGCTTTCGTAATCGCCGCACTCGGCGGCTGTGACTTTATTCATAATATTATTATAACTCCCTGATTTATTTTTATCGTATTGTAATTTGGCGATAAATAAACTTTGACGCATGAATGTTGGCTTATTTTCGGTAAGATGAACTTTGATGCATAACAAAAGATAACTATTTGCTCATGTCTATTTTTTTTCATAAAACATCTAAGTAATACCAAAATATTTTAATATAAGAGTTACTATAGTGGATATTATTACCTTTATTACAATATCTAAAAACGGTTTTTTAGCGAAATCTATGAGTTTAAAAGTTGTTTTTTTGTATGTATATATTAATTCTTCAACACTATTATCAATATTATTATCCTTCTTATTTATTTCTTCCGCAATCGTTTTAATTTTTGAAATAATATGATCATAATTAAGTTTAATTATAAGTTCAGAAAGAATAAGCGGAACAAAAAAGAAAAGTATAATAATAGCAATAACACTCATAATTATAGGAGGACCTATAAAATAATAATATATCAAACAAAAAATCCATATAAGAATAATTCCTAATGAATCTATTATTATTTTATGAATAGCCTCTCTAAATTTAAACAGTCTAAACATACCATTATTTTCAAGCAAAAAGCTACGAAATTCAGAAAAATTTTTTCCCTTAGAGTATTCATTGATTTGATTGACATAAAAATCAATCAATAAAAACATATTTTCAGCAACGGAAACATAAGCTGGCATCATGATAAATATTCCAGTACAATGTAAAAATATTATTCGAAAGCTACTTCCTGTATAGATGGTGTTATTGAAAGAAGAAAAGACTCCAATCACCATCGAAATTATCAATAATAATAAAAAAATTAAAAAAGAAATTGTAACTACTTTTTGTGGCGATTCCAATTTATTATTTATTTTGAAATTGTGAGTTTTTATGGTATTTATGGTATAAGATTTTATTCTATTTGATAAATATAGCGAATAAATCATACAAACAAGAAAAACTCCGAAACCAGAACCAATAAAATTGCGACCATTGAGAAAATCAAAAAATGTGAGTTTAACTTCTAGTAAATAATAATTTTTTATAGAAATAACATGTTCTATCTCTGGAAAAGACCAGTATGTTAAAATAATATATGATACAGTAAAAAAAATAGTAGGTAAAATGCCAAACAAAATTGCTATATATCGACTTTGTTTTTTTTCTTTAAAAAAAATAATTAACATAATACCGATGATAAATAAAAATACTGATGATAGAATTATAGTGGTCAATAAATAATAAAATGGACAGAGGGACAAATGCGGAAAATGTTCAAATGAAACAAATTCTGGCTGAGTTGCCTTTCCAATACCAAGTTCTTCAATCTTCAATTTATTCCAATAATAGTTATTAAGTTTATCTATAAGACCTGTTACAACATATGCTGAAAATAATAAAGATTTTATTAAAATTATTATTCCATATTTTACAGACCAGTTATCACCAATGCGTCCACAAAAAATAATAGAAAATTGAATTTTATCACGAACAATATGTAAAAATTTTGTCATGTATTACCTCGTCCAAAAATATAAAAATATTCGTTTCAACTCCAGTATTTTCTGTCAAGCGACCTGAACTGTATGGCTTCGGCTATATGGTTTTTTCTTATGACTTCGCTCTTTTCAAGGTCTGCTATCGAGCGTGAAACCCTTAAAATACGGTCATACCCTCTTGCCGAAAGTCCGAGACGCTCAAACGCTGAATGTAGGATTTTTTCTGCTTCGTCGTCTAAAACGCAGTATTTTTGCAGTTGTTTTGTATTTAATCTCGAATTGCTGTAAACAATAGAGTGTCTGCCCTTGTTTTCTTCTTTGCAACGTTCAAACATGAATTTTTTCGCTTCGGTTATTCTTTTTCGTATGTCCGCCGAAGTTTCGCGGCGTTCGGTCGATTTTATTTCGTCGTATGATACCGACGGTATCTCTATTTGTATATCTATCCTGTCTAATAAAGGACCGGATATACGCGACAGATATTTCTTTCTCTCTGAATCCGAACACGTACAGGGTCTTGTCGGGTGTCCGTAATATCCGCATTTGCAGGGGTTCATCGCGCAAATCAGCATAAATTCTGACGGAAACGTCACCTTTCCGTTCGTTCTTATTATAGTCACTTCGCCGTCCTCAAGGGGCTGACGCAGAGCGTCGATTGCGTCTCTTGAAAATTCGGGGAATTCGTCAAGAAATAAAACGCCGTTGTGCGCTATGCTTATTTCACCCGGTATAGGCACGCGCCCGCCTCCGGTCAATCCTCCTCTTGAAACGGAATGATGAGGAGACCTGAAAGGTCTTTCGGTTATCAGCGACATATTATTTCTGCCCTGCTGCTCCTGACGGATTATTCCCGCGACTGAGTGGATTTTTGTGGTTTCTATGGCTTCTTCAAAGCTCATTGGCGGAAGTATGCCGCCTATTCTTTTGGCGAGCATACTTTTGCCTGCTCCGGGAGGACCGATAAATAAAACGTTGTGCGCTCCGACTGCGGCGACTTCTATTGCTCTCTTGGCTTTTTCCTGACCTTTAACGTCCGAAAAATCCAAATCGCTTGTAAAATCAAGTCCCCGGTAATCGCTTTCGGTGTAAGTCATAGGCTCGATAAGCCGATTTTCCGCCAGATGATTATATAATTCCGTGATATTTCTCACGGGAAAAATCTCAACTCCCGGCGCGTCCCCTGAACTTATACTGTTCCCGCCGCATAAAACCGCTTCTTTAGCATTGTCGTAAGGCACGAATATTTTTGTTATACCGGCTTTTTTAGCGGCAATGCACATCGGTAAAATTCCGTTTACCGCCCGTATATCGCCCGCAAGCGACAGTTCGCCGATAAAGCACATCTTTTCAAAATCAAAGTCAAGCTCTTTTTCATTTGCGAGAATACTCGCGAACAGCGCCAAATCGAGCGACGAACCTTCTTTTTTTCTGTCGGCGGGAGCGAGATTTATAGTTATAACCCTGTTAGGGACAGAAAAGCCGCAGGTTTTCATAGCGGCTCTTATACGCTCTTTTGATTCTTTTACGGCAGCGTCGGGAAGTCCGACAATTTCAAA
>JGI20166J26741_11611917_pt1 | contig 11571 bp, 3 predicted proteins | sample TergutCu122P5_FD_26741 | JGI IMG/M metagenome (IMG submission 26741) | reverse complement strand
CCTTGAAAGGGGAAGACGCCCATGGTGACCATGGTCTGGGTAGTTGGTAGAAATTAGGTTTAAGGCCCCCCCTGGCACCTCAGATTCACCTCTCATTTCATCATCATTCTCATCAGGACAACGTAACCGCGCCTACTGGGCGTCCCAACCTCAGAAGTCGGTTACACTTCAGCCACGAAGTCTGAGAGGACATGTGGTGGCACTGGGAAAAAAAATATATATATTATTAATATATTATTCTAGAAATCCAATGTTTCTTCTTATTGTCAATATGGCTGTATAAAATCATCTCCCTGTACAGGCGTGGACAGGCCCTGAAAATCCCAGGAATTTGAGGCTCCCAGATTCCAAAAACGGTCGGCACATGACGGTGGATATGCTGTCAGCGTTACGTACCGGCCCCCTTTACCCCCCCCCACCCCCGAAATATTCCTGTTACTCATTTCTTTTAGAGGCTGAGTCGACCCCAGGGCCATAGTGCGACCGAAAGGATTGTTCCAATGAAAAACTTCACTGACTCAATCGAGAATCGAGCCCGCATCCTTCCCGCTTGCAGCGCTGTCTCAACCAACGGCACCATACAACCGTTCAGATATGTAAAAGGTAAAATTGTCGCTTTGGATGCTGTGAAGTCATATAGGCGAATTGTCCAAACATTCTGACACTAGGCACTATATAGGGTGGGTGCCCAGCGCCATTCTCTGGGCCCTTTATTCCTGGAGTTCGTAAACCCCCGATATCCACTGTATAGAAAACTGGGTGGGCTTCAAAGCCGGTCGGGAATCTTTGGAGCAGAGATTATTCCGTCGCGTCTGTCGTAAATCGAACCATCTTTTCTCTATCGTTCAAGCCGTAACCGTCACTGTATCGACTACGCTATCCAGGCGTCCTTTACAGGCGAATGCATAAAGCAGTCCTTCAAATATGGTGTTCAATTTTCAGGAAGTAGTACTATTGGAAAGTGCATTGGAACACAGCATCGGTGTCATTGTTAAAAGTTACTTAAACAATGAAACACAACCATATATTTAGCTTAAATCAGGATATATTTATTTCCTGTCGGCTACATTTTTCAAATGTGTATGTTCATCGTCAGGCTGACCAAGAAAGAAAATAAGTACAGGGTTGTGTTGAGGACTGAGCACTCAGTGCTTTACGTTATATTGCATAAAGTATACAGATATCAAGTTGGATAGCCTTGCGAACGAAGGTGGTAGAAGCTGCAGTGTGGAAGTTTTTTTGAGTTTTCAGAAGATTAGGTAAAGAAATACAATAATTTATTTTTTTAATTTATTTTATTTTTGTGTACTCCTAGTTCAGGGTGCACAGTGGCGTAGTGGTTAAGGCACTACTCTACAAATCGGCAGGTCGCTGGTTCAATTCCCGATGGTGTCATTGGAATTTTTCAGTGACATAATCCTTCCGGTCGCACTATGGCCTTGGGGTCGACTCAGCCTCTAACAGAAATGGGTACCAGATGTATTTCTTGGGGGTAAAGGCGACCGGTACGTAAGGCTGACGACCTTACCACTATCCTGTGCCGTTGTCATGAAATCTAGGAACCTTAACTGCAATTGCAATGTGGTATTGTAAATAACCACGCTGCCGTGACAAGACGACAATATCCAACCATTTAAAAAAATTCTGTGGATGTATACTGATCAAAAACAAAGAACATTTCTTGAAATTAAACAAAAATTCGAGATACATTTTCCACTATTTTTCTTTGCTTTTGAAAGGAAAATGTTGAGTCTGTATTTTATAGGATGCAGAAGTGTGTGTAAAATGCTCTTACAATCTGATAATAAACTGTAATGCATGGGCTTTAAAATAGCGCTTATCCGTGACAGTGCGAATTCCGTTCGGAAATTACTTCAAATAGTTTAACACTTTTCTTTACTTTACATCCCTCTATAGAATACTGCAACAGGATATTGGGTTGTCCCCTGCTCTCATAGTAGTAATGTTAAACTTGACGTTTCTCATGATAGTGAAGCTAACTTCACGTTTCTCGCACACTTTTCTAGTAGTGATGTTGAACCTCACGATCCTCCTGCACCTGTTATTTAGTGGTTATGAACTTGGCGGTTTTCTTTCTTCTTGATATTAATAATGCTGAAATTCACGGTTCCCCTGCATACTTATATTGACTGTGTTGAACCTCACTCTGTCCTGTACCGTCTAATGGTGTTAATCTTAAGATTCTTCTGTATAGCCGCATTACTTGTGCTGTGACTTTACCATTCTCCTTACCGAAGAATAAGTTACGTATTTTGTTCAGTAGGGTTTTGGTGCAAACTGATGGTAGTAATGTTCAGTCTTAAGGCTGTCCTACACATTTGAATTACGCTTTTGAACCTGACGATTATCCTACTCCATGATATTAGTGGTCTATAACCTTGATACTGGCAGGGTCGAACCCTTCTCCTGCACCTTCCAGGTAATGGTGTAGAAATCCCACGGTTTTCCCGGGTGGCGTACTTTTCTAAATTTCTTATTTAAATGATAACAGTTCTTCTCACTCAACATGTTGTGAAATGTGGGAAATAAACAGAACTTACCTAACGAATTACTTCGATAATAAGAAACAAACAACCGCTCCCCTCTTTGGACACAACCTTAAGATCAGTCACTGAGGTTCCTTGTGTCGTGATACGCCGCGCGCTCTGCTGCTAGACTGAGCCGTCTATCCATATAATCCGCTGTGCCAGTATGCCCTGCTGTGTTTTACTGCCTCACGTAACCCCACCTCCATCCAGTTTCAGTTCGTGGAACGATATAAAAGTGTCAAATAGATTATTACTTCGCGGAGATATGAAACAAGACTGTGTTATACCCATAGAAGTATACTTCAAGTCAGGTTTATTTGACACTTTTACACCAATTTTGATGATATATAGGCTGTTAAACTGTCTTACTACCCACAAATATTTCTGAAATTTTTCCAGCAATCTTCGAATATTCATATGCTTCTTGCAATAAGAGTAGATTACAGAGGCCAAGTTTATTCCACACAATGTGTTTGTATATAGTTCAGTTCAGAGATGCATTTTGATGGCTAAACACAAGTGATTCTATCGTATATCCAGAAGACATCTAGTTTGATTCTAGACACATGGTCTGCTCATCTTGCCCAGATATTCTAGACATCTTTCCGAGACTGGCCTGCCCACCAGGTCATGACTGTGTGTGCCACAATAAATTGTGTTTGCTTATTCTTCTCTTATTTACCGGCGCGTTCAGCAGTTCAGAGTTTATACCTGTGCTGTCGAATGAAAAAATAAATATGTAAAGCTATGCCTGTACAGCCCTCTACAAGTTCCTAGCGCTCCAGGAAGTTGAGGCTCCCAGGATTTCTAGACAGTCGGCATTTGAAGGTGGTAAAGGTGTCAGCCGTACACACCGGCCACCCTTACCCACCAGGAGATATACCTGGCACTCAGTTCTGATAGAGGCTGAGTCGAACCCAGGGCCATAGTGTGACCAGAAGGATTAAGTCAATGAAAAATTTCATGACACCATCAGGAATCGAACCCGCAACCTTCCGACTTGTAGCGCAGTGAAATGTGTATTTAGTAAGTTTAATAAATTTTAAGTGATGTGGACAGAACAATGCTGTCTTTATTTGAGGTATTAACTTTAAATTTTATTTTGAGGAATGACAAAGGCCTCGAACAATACAGGGCAGATGGCCTCAGGACCGAAATGTGAACCGACATGCTCCAAAACATGCTCCTCCCTTGACCATGACGTTCGATGGGGAGGGTCGACATAACTGCGAAGAGTGCACGCTTTCTGCATTAAGATGTTGTCAGTCAACTAAGCACTAATCGGCATACTTACTTACTTACTCCATGGAACAGAGCTCTTCTTAGAAAGCTAATCGGTTCTCAGCTAGTCAAGAAATTCCCCGCATTTTATGGCAACGGAGGTTACATTACCGCGTTTACAAGTGCCCGCCACTTATCTCTATCCTGAGCAACATCGATCCAGTCCATGCCCCACATCCCACTTCCTTAAGATCCATTTTAATATTATAATCCCCTCAAAGCCTGGGCCTTCCAAGTGGTTTCTATCCTTCAGGTTTCCCCACCAAAACCCTTTATATAACTCTCCTCTTCCCAGTACGTGCTACATGCTCTACTCATCTCATTCTTCTCGATCTGATCACCCGAACAACATTGGGTGACATGTACAGATCATTAAGTCCTTCTGATGCAGTTCTTTCCACTCTCCTATTACCTCGTCCCCTTTAGCCCCAAATATTCTTACTAGAAACCTATTCTCCAACACCCTCAGTCAAATTCCTCGCTCACTATGAGCGACCAAGTTTCACACCCACACATAACAATAGGCAAAATTATATTTCTCTATATTTTAATATTTCTATTTTGGATGGCGAACTGGAAGACAACAGGTTCTGCAGCGAATAATAGCAAGCATTCCGTGACTTCGATCTGCTCTTAATTTCTTCCTGAATATAATTTTGATTTGTTAAGGTATTCGGCGTACATGACTTCACGCAAAATACATACAAAAATGTATGATCACCTAGCAACCAACCAGAGGATTGAGAAGAGTGGAAAACTACAGGGATAAAAGATTAATGGAATTCATTTGCAGTCCTGAGGTTTTGATCTCGAAGCGGTATGGATAGAACTGTTCACTAATTACCCGGATGTTCGATAATATTTACAAACTTGGTTTTCATGCTGTCTCTGTTACATAATCTGGATTTACATTTCCACACAATATCGTCAGTGTTTTCATTTGTATAAAATTATTCCTCGTACTGATCTGATGAATAACATCGAGTCTGTTTTAATCCTGTACTCTTTTCTCTGTTTTCGTATATTACAGTCCCATCAGATTACAAGAGTGTATTACTCAATGAAGGCTCCAGTAGATAAGCTGGCACGTTATTGCCATTATACCAAAACGAATGAGGTCTGAATCCATTCACAGTTAGCAGCAAAATAATAGGTTGCGGGTAGCAGATTCCACTTCCTCTATTGACTAAAACCTTCAGGTTGTTTGCCAGAAAATCAAATCACTTCTGTTTTTCGTCAATATATGTGGTATAAAATTATATATTCATACACAACTCTCAATTTATTAGAAGTATTAGTTGTATTTCTAGCTACATTTTCGGCTCATATACAGAGCGATCTTCAGGCTAGTCTTCGGAGTGGTTTGTATGCACAATTGTTGGTGCTTGGTAAGTTACGAGATCTTTTATTACAAATAGTAGTTAAAATATTCGTGGTAATTCTATATAAAATATACTACTAAGCACCAATAATTGTACACACAAACCACTATGAAGACTAGCCTGAATATCGCTCTGTAAATGAGCCGAAACATGTAGCTATAAATATAACTAATACATCTAATAATTTGAGAGTTTTGTGTGACTATATATTTTTATAATTTTATACCACGTATATTAATCATACAAAACACAACAAGGATGCATCACTTGAAAAAAAAAACTATTTTTCGAAATATAGTTGGAATTCAGTTCAGCCATGTAAGTCACATGTTATGTGAAAGAACATAAATTACACACCTTTAAAAAGTGGACACTAAAAAATTTTAAACTTACAGAGGCTAAGCAAGCGTGTTCTTTAGAATGTTACATACGAGGGGGTGCTGATAAGTCCTTAGCCCGACCTACATCCCGATGTCGTTGGACGCAATCGATAGTGTCGTTGGAAAAAGGGATCTGTTCATTTACCGAATTGCAAGTCTTTTCTTGTTACACAGGCTTAAAGGAAGCATGTCAGGCGACGCGCGCGATTTCAACAACATCGAGAAGCGAGCTGTCATCAAGTGTTTTTTTCCTGCAAGGCAAGGCCCCGAAGGAAATTCACGCCATTCTGATAGCAACATTACGGGAATATGCACCATCGTACGCCACGATCAAAAACTGGGTGGCCCAGTTTAAACTTGGTGATTTTTTCACTTGTGATGAACCTCATCCAGGACGACCCAAACCAGTGACCACCCCGAAGATTATTGATCAAATTCACGAGCTAATCTTGGAAGACCGCCGGATTTCAACTAATTTAATAGCTGAGCAACTGGGCATCTCACGTGAGCGGGTTGGGTCCATCATTCATGAGGTTTTGGACATGCGGAAGCTCTCCGCGAATTGGGTCCCGAAATGGCTGAACGCGGATCAAAAACGTCAACGGTGCCAGTCGTCCGAGCTAATTTGGAATTTTTTCGGCGCGATCCAAATGATTTCCTGTCGCGATTGGTGACCATGGACGAAACCAGGTTATATCACTGTGAAGCGGAGACAAAGCAACAATCAATGGAGTGGCGGCATAGCGGCTCACGACGCCCAAAAAATTGCGAGTGCAAAATTCCGCTGGAAATGTTCTCGTCTCGATTTTTTGGGACTAAGACTGCATCCTCCTCATTGATTATCTTGCAAAGGGCCAAACTATCAACGCGGAGTATTACTCATCTCTGCTGGTACAATTGAAGGACTTTTGAAGGAAAAACGCCGCGGGAAGGTCACCAAGTGTGTCTTGTTCTTGCACAATGCCCCGGCTCACCGGGTACTTGCAACCCAGAAGAAAATGACTTACGTGGGCTTCCAGTGTATGTATTACCCACCCTATTCTCCTGATCTGGCCCCGTCGGACTACCAACTGTTCCCTGGACTGAAAAAACAATTGAACGCTCTCCATTTTTCTTACGACGCGGAGGTCATTGCTGCCGCGGAGACCTGGTTGGACGGACAACCTTCCGAATTTTTTTTCTTTGAGTGGCTTGCAAAAGTTAGAGCAATGGGCTAAGAAGTTTATTGAGCTTCTTTGGGAGTATGTTGAATAAATCCCAAGGTTGGTCGCTGTAGCTTGTTTCCTTCCTGGTAGGGCTAAGGACTTATCAGCACCCCCTCGTAAATAAGAAATTCGTGATTTATGCAGGTCACTCATTATTGTCAGGGTAGTGAAACTGCCTCTGGGAATTTATCATTGGATGGGCATATGGCTCGAATAGAAGTATCAAATGTCGTTTGTTCCTTATCACAGGCACTTTGAAGACGAAGAAATAAATGCGAGGATAATATTAAAATATTTCTTAGAGAAATATATTACAGTCGTGTGAGCTAGTTTAAAAGGACTAGACGTGGGTTTATTGGTGACCTTTGTTATTCGTGCTGTTAAAATTCCTGCTTCCACTGCCACAGTGTTAAAATTATCAACGTCCTTTGAAAATGCACTTAGTTCTACATATTTGGGGAAGACAGTAAAAATAACGAGATGATATGGCATATATATTATATGTATAAGGAGACATTGTGGCCCGTTCGCGTAATGTTTATACCTCCTCGGCTGTCCTAAGAGCATTGTTTAATTTCACTCCCAGTGAGCACTTGTATGGCGATTCAATTTCGCCGGAAACAATAACACGTACTTATGTCTTCAAGTAAAATGGCGGACATCTTTGTTCGATTGTAACAAAATGTGGATTTCCTCGACATATTTTCGCATTTCGCAGTATAAAATGTTACGGAAACCTGTCTAGCGAGGACCGCGCTGAAACATGCGTAGAGACGGAGAGATCGAGGTGCGGAAGTGACGAAGCTAATAGGCACTTTCCGCGAGTATGGAAACGTGCCAAAAAGTGATCTTACAAGTACAGTTTGCGACGTTGTAGACTGGAATTATGTGGCTCACGGTAGGGTCAAATGGTAGGCTGTAGGGAAGACGGTATTGGAGAATCAGGCTGTAGGAGACACAGAATTTGTCGGTGATCTAAGGGCTTGTACACTTCTGGAAATGGGCTGTAATTAATGAACCCACTGAATGGGGAGTGATGTTGGAGAGAAATTTATTCCAAGCATTTATTTTAGTACATGTACCGCGTATATTTTATTATTTTGTATTATGACCAACAACTGCACAATTATCTCACAAAATATCACACTCCTACATGTTTCGACACTATCATGTCATCCTCCGGGAGCTTGTAATCATTGCCTGGCCAAGTTACACAAGTATTTTAAATGCAGCTGTTGGTAATACAATTTATAATTTAGGTGTTTCAAATCTTAATTATAAATTGTATTATAATTTGTTTCTTTTGGCGCGACAGCCCCCAGTGGGCCAGGGCCTCCACATTCACGAGTTTTCTAGATCACACACAACGACCCACCACAGTCGGTAGGACTCCTCTGGACGAGTGATCAGCCCGACGCAGAGACCTCTACCTGAAAACCCAAAACAATCACAACAGACAGACATCCATGCCCCGGTGGGATTCGAATCCACCATCTCAGCATGCCAGCGACAGCAGAACTATGCCTTATACCGCGCTTCCACTGGGACCGGCGTGTAAGATTTATAATTAAGATGTAAAGCATCTTAATTATAAATTGTATTACGAACAGCTGTATTTAAAATGCTTGTGTAACTTGGCAAGGCATTGATTACGAGCTCCCTGAGGATGACACGATAGTGTCGAAACATGTAGGAGTGTGATATTTTGTGAGACAATTGCGCATTTGTTGGTTATAGTAGAAAATAACAAAAAAAAGTATTTCAAGCAGTTTTAGGACACAAGTTTCAGATCCAAATATCAAGGCAGTTTATTTATGTAATAACTATAAATATAGCAACTTAATTAAGAAAGACGCTTAACCGACATTAAGAAAACGGGAAATACCAGACTCCGAACCCCAAAGGTCACAGAGATCATAAAATGTTTGTTATGTAATCGGAAGACGCTTGAGCCGATTAACTGAGATCCAAACAAGAATAAATTCTAAGTTTACATCCCCAATTCCTAAAAACTTGTTCTTTTTAAAACTTCAGAACTTTTTTCATCTCCATTACAATCTCTTTAACAAAGTTTCCGTGACTTGAGCCATAAAACCCCAGCTGTTTTCGGAACGCGTAATGACTTAATGGAAATCAGGGTTAGTGCTGGTTTAGAGTCACATTTTTTACTGTTTTTCCACGAATAACGAATGTTTGCTTGTAGAGGTGAACCGTACGGTAGGACCCCGGCTAATGTGATCGTAATAAGATTTTAATGTGTTGACTGAATTAAGGTCATGGCAGCAGGTGTGGGGGGGGGGGAAGCGTCTGCTAATGCCACCTCTTGCTCCTCTGGGGCCCATATAGCATCCAACTATTATATTCTGTTTCTCTCTCTCTCTCTCTCTCTCTCTCTCATTCCACTTTCAATGAGAGTGAAAGCTATTTGTTACAGTTGGTATCTGCCAACATATATATATCTGGGTTCGAATACCGTACATTGCTTCTGTGTTGTGTCTGATGAACATTGGGTAATGCATCACAGAGGGCTTCTATCAGGGACACATTGTAGATTAACGTTCGGTTTGTAAACTGCTAGCCCTACACAGGTGCGTACGTCCTTTGAAGTACAGTGTCCCTGTAAATAAAATTTAAAGTTCAGTTCCTGTTTCACACAAAACGCTGCCCCGTTACAAAGCAACCTTCCATTTTGTTTTCGAAAGTAATCTCTGTTTGTCGTGTCAATCATACGAACAACATAAATACGCTCTGTGGAGAAAATAGGCCTACAGAGTGTAAATGTAAACGCAGGTTGTAAATACAGTTAACGCTGCGTTAAAAGCGTGAATTCGTTGGAATACCCAACCAGTAATAAGTGAACTCCACAATTAAATCGCTATTCAGATCTTTAAGGAGGAAAGGCTGAAGTAATTTTTAGAATCCACACAATAAAGTTCACTAACTCAGCATTTCGAAATAAACAGGGTTATTTAATTTGAAATAACAATTACTCTACATTATTTGTTGCAATTGGTTTTCAATAGGATCCAAATATTAGCATTTAATGAATACGTTAATGCACCTTCGGATTCTACGAAAATTTCGGCAGCTGATAAAGCCTAAACTTTGTGGGCCCAACTTTAAACCGTAGAGTCTGCGCACCTCTTGTTCCTAAATCTAATTTCGGTTGCTTATTTTATGTTCGTTTTGGTCTCGTCAAGATCAAATCTCAGTTTCACAACAATTAGTTGTCCCGGAAACTAGACTTTGTATTTTGTATGAATATAGGTAAGCCGAGTCTTATGTTATTGGTGGAATGTTAGTAGGCATGGCAGAAGCAAAGTGCCCGGAGATAAGCCACTTCTTCCACCACAAATCCAGCGTCGGAGTGTTCTGGCTTTGAATCCGAGCCTCCCTGGTGAAAAGCCAGCAGTGTCAGCCTGAGCGTAGTATTGAACAGCCTTTCCTGCCCGTAAGCCTCACAACATAAAGGCGGATATGGAAGCGAAGTGAAGTTTTCACACATTATTAACCTCGGCGTTAGGTGAATGTGAATTCATTATCTCCACACTCAAAGTCGGCTTAACGCAGGTAATAAGTCCCTTGTGCCAGCTGCATAGTATGACGAATGATCAACAGAGCTCTCCCATGGAAACTGGATTCCAGCCATCCTAACTCCACCAAGATTTTCTTTTGAATTACTCAACAAAATAATGGTGACCTTTAAAACTAATTGTGAAATAATATTTATAGCCAACGTACATGCTACAAGATTTGGATCAGTATTATGAGTGGTTCGGTATTTAGTTTGAAGTAAAATGGACAGGGTTTTCACGTAGCCTGCTGCAGATTTTCGTGTTCAGCTATAATAAACAGTCGGTAATTCAAAGAGGCAAGATTTTGCGTGTTCAGCACTTCTCGTGATCCGGAATATAGAGGAAATATGAAATCAGCTCTGTATGGCCCCATTGTATCATGTTAATTGTTCAAAATTATTATTTTCAAACATTTTTAACCCGCTCTATAACACCCTACTAAAAAGTGATTAATGACGTCTCTCGACTAGTTGGGGTCTCAGTTTAATTGCTTACGCTAATACGTTTCCCGTCACGCAGCTTTGTGAATCACGAGCCTAGTTTTGAAGAAACTTGCTTCTTCCAGCCACAGCAGTTCTGATCCTAACTGTGTCTTCTGCAGACAGTAAATCTGTAGGTTTTGGGAATGACACTTTTAAATTTGTATGTTTTCACCTAAAATACCTGACAGGAAACGACTGAAATATCTTAATATATTAATAACAATTGTCGTTCTCCTATCGGTTTCGATTCTCACCTCGGAGAAGAAGAAATGTGTTTGACGTAAAGGGCATAGTTCAGGGCATGAGTGAGACCCAAAATTGGTTCTGTCGGCCTAAACCTTAAAAATAAATAAGAGGAATAAGAAGAAATTTACTATGATTTCATGCTACCTTTTAACTTGTTTAAATGCAGGCCAAATATTTACCAAGCAAAATCTGGCCAGCCTTAAACTCTGAACGTGTAATTTTGGACAGTAGTTCAGATACATGTAGGTACTTAAGATTTATAACCCATGTCTCTTTATGGTTTGCATTGTGTAAATCTTGATCGTGATTTATTGTCGGTCACACTTGGTTTCGATTTTCTTTTTACTCCGAAAAGCACGCCTCTTCGTGATAATATACGAAGGTTGGAACTTTAATAGTGGCAACTATTTATTTACAACTGATACAAAATAGATACATGTTTCGAAGTTTTACTGTCCTTCAATGTAGTCA
>JGI20166J26741_11611806_pt1 | contig 11574 bp, 5 predicted proteins | sample TergutCu122P5_FD_26741 | JGI IMG/M metagenome (IMG submission 26741) | reverse complement strand
CCCAAAGGTAGAAAATTTCATCTTTGAAAATTCCCTCTTTTGGCGAAACAGCAAAATCAACATCACCAAGAACTTTTGTGCAATCATATTCTGTAAAAAATTCCTGCTCTACCTTGTTTTTAACTTCCTCTTCTTGAATATTTGAATATTTCATACTAACTATTATCCATTAATCACTAATTTTCATTTGTCCACTTTCAATTTTCAACTGACTCATTGTTTGTAACAGACTGATTTCGTGTAACGTTTTGATTTGTCGAGCCATATTTTCATGGGTTACGTCTCTAAGATAATCGCTTATTGTCAGCGTACCGTTTTCTACTTTTACAGCAGACGTATTTTTAATTCGCATACGCAGTTCAATTATTTCGTCATCTTGTTTTATTAAATCATTAAGTTTTTGAATATCAGTATTTTGTTGTATCATTTTTTGAGTGATACTAAAGAAAAAAACCTCCCTTTGTATTTCTGTCATTTTTTGAAGATTGAGTAGATTTTTTTTATCATTATCCATGCTGTAAAGTCCGCTAAAATTCCACAAAAGATTGACTCCGCCAATAAAATAAGGCGTAAAACCAGATTTGAACATATTTAATCCCGGATTTCCGATTGCAGCGGTAGCAAACAATGAAATACGCGGCATTCCTTTGGTATAAAGCATTTTAGATTGAATTTCAAACAGTTGGTTTTGTGCTGAAAAAAGTTTCAATTCGGGTCTGTTTTCAATGCCCGTTTGAACTTCAACCAATGGCGGACGAACTAATTCAATCGCAGTATCAATGGTTTGCCCAATAAATGCACTTAAAACAGCCATTCCTGCTTTCTGATAGGCTTTCATCTCTATTTTTTGTTGTTCGGCTTCTAACATGCTGACTTTCACATTGTCCAAATCAGAACGTTGTGCAATACCGTTCTCAACATAACTTTCAATCATTTTATAATTTCGCTGTAATTCATCAATAAACAACTGATTTTGTTTGAGTTGCTCATTCAGAGATAAAACAGTGAAATACAACTGATTGACCTGCAAATAAATAGCATACAAATTTACTTCGGTTTGTTCTTTATTTATTTCTGCATTTATGGTCGTCATTTCCTTTTGAGCGGCAGTTATTCCGCCGTCCCAAATCGTTTGAGAAAGATTGATAGCCAGATTATATTGGTCTTTATTTGGAAAAGATACGTTTGTAACCCCCATCGTTTCAAGGATTGTAAGAAATTTATCGGGCAAGGTCGTAACATCGCTTTGCCAACTTGCCTTTCCGCTAATAGACACCTGCGGCAGCCAATTTTGATTGCTTGCTGCCCTGTTAAACGCCTTCGATTTCTCTATCAAATCAAACTGTTTGATAAGCGGATAATTCTCTCTTGCCCTCTTAAAACATTCATTAAGCGTCAATTGTCCAAATGCCGCTATCTGCATGTAAATAAGGCTAATAAATACCGCTATCTTCTTTTTCCTAAACAACATGATTTAATTAGATATTTAATTATTCTTTTTGCTACTTCATTTTTTGCAAATGTACATAAAATTTTTGGAATTATAACCCCTCCCATTTTTGGATTTTTTTGTGTACATTTGCACCTTTTATAAAAAATTTTTATTTCACTCAATAAAGGATATGGCAAAAACAATACTGAACGACTTTGTTACTTGTGTTCAAGGAATTACAGCCTATTATAAACTGTTGGTGGCAGAGACCAAAAACAATAAAATTGTTGGAACTACCAACGAATGGATACTCGACAACTACTTTATGATTAGCGAACAAGAAAAAGCAATCAAGGAAGATTTACGCAACAAAGATATTCTAAAAATTAAATCAAAACGAAAAAAACAAATCATTGATTTTCTGTATTCTTTTTTGAACGACAGCAATTTTTATATTGATATTGATTCGCTTTCACATACGCTTAATAAGTATCAGGAGGAAAATGATGATTATTTTTCCTACACAGAAATTGGGTTTATTTTTATTGTTATCCGATTTTTAATTTTAAAGCAATTGAGTCTGTTGTCGCGGGAGTTGCAGCATGAATTGAACAACAAACGAAAAGCAGCAGAAACATTTGACGTAATCGAAAAAGAACTCAAAGAGTCAAGTACTTCCATGGAATTAAAATCGTTGTTGAACGATGAAAAACGGCTTCTGGAAAATTCGTATTATTTGGAGCAATTGTCTGTAAAAATGCACGAAGTTCAAAAACTTCCGCAGGGGCTGCAAGAAAAATTGAACGAAGTTTTAACCAGACACGATGAAAGGCTGAAAGAATCCATTCAACAACGAATAAATGAATCAGCAAGAGATAATATCTTGATAACCAATATTTTTGTTTCATTCAAAAAGATGACGAAAATTGAGATGTCTGAAATGTTGTCGTGCCTCAGTTTTACAGAAAAAATCTTGATGAGTGAAAAGGTAGATATGTACAACCGCATGTACGACAACAACAAAGATAATTATCGGCATCAGATTATTCGTCAAGCAAAAAAACATAAAATGTCTGAGTATCAATACGCTTTGGGGGTGGTTGAGAAAGCAAACAAGTCGAATCGGCATATCGGTTGGTATTTGTTTCGTCCTAAAAAATATCGGCAACGGTCTATCGCTTATATTTCAATCGTTCCCATTTTGTCGGTTATTATTTCTGCTGCGTTAGCGTATTTTATGGGGCGGATTGCGTTTTTGTTCTTGTTAATTCCTGTAAGTCAAGTCGTTATAGAACTGTTTAATCAAGTACTTCGCTTTTTACATGCACCCCGCAGTACGTTTAAATTGAAGTTTGAAGAAGGAATACCCCAAGAATATGCTACGATGGTGATTATTCCCACCATTATCAAAAATGTTCAGAAAGTGAATGAAATGTTTGATAAATTGGAGATTTATTATTTATCCAATCTATCTGATAATCTGTATTTTACGCTTTTGGGCGATTGTTCTTCCGAAGATGTGAAAGAAACAAGTTTTGATGCCGATTTAGTAGAGGCTGGATTGGAAAAAGTAAGGGAATTAAACGAAAAATACAAAAAGCCTGTTTTTAATTTTGTGTACCGAAATCGTTTTTACAGCGAGGGAGAAGGCTGTTATTTGGGTTTTGAGCGTAAACGAGGAGCCATTTTGCATTTTAACGATTTGCTGTTAGGCAACTTATCGCAGCAGCAAAAACAGACGTATTTTCGTTGCCAAACTTTTGACCATTTTAACGAAAAAATTACCTATATCATCACCTTGGATACCGATACGGAATTGGTTTTGTATTCTGCCTTTAAACTCATCGGGGCGATGGCACACCCGATGAATCGTCCTGTTTTGTCTGCAGACGGAAAAAAAGTAATTTCGGGCTACGGCATCATGCAACCCCGCATAAATGTAGATATTGAGGTAACAAACAAGTCTCGGTATGCACAAATGTTTGCCGGATTGGGCGGGTTGGATATTTATACAACTGCCTCGTTTGAAGTGTATCAAGATATTTTTAATGAAGGAAGTTTTGTGGGAAAAGGCATCTATCATTTAGAAACTTTTCAACGAGTTTTATCAGGCACTTTTCCGCAAAATCTTATTTTAAGCCACGATTTATTGGAGGGAAATTACTTGCGTTGCGGCTTAATTAACGATGTGGAATTGTTTGACGATTACCCCTCCAATTATTTAGACGATGCCAAGCGGCACCACCGCTGGACGCGGGGAGATTGGCAAATTATTCAATGGCTAAAAAAGAACGTAAAAAACGAAGAAAACAAATCCATTCCCAATCCGATAAATTGTTTGGGAAAATGGAAAATTGCAGATAATCTTCGGCGAAGTTTGTTGAGTTTTTCCTTAATGGCGTTGCTGTTCTATGGTTTTACCATCGGTAAACACTATGCCGTTTTTTATTTATTGACTGTTGTTGTGGTGGTGGCTACGCCCATTTTCTTTTATCTCGTTTCACGGCTTGTGTACAAACGAAAATACAGCCGCAAAATACGCTATTATATGAGCCTTTTCAGGGGGCTGATGTCGGTTTTCAACAAATCAATTATCGTTTTGTCGTTGCTTCCCAAAGAGGCTTTTATGTTTATGGATGCCATTGTCCGTGCATTGTATCGAATGACTGTCAGCAAGAAAAATTTATTGAATTGGATTACCTCAGAAGATGCAGAAAAGATGACCAGAAATACGTTAAGCGGTTATTTTTCCAATTTTAAAATCAATTTTATTGTTGCGGCAATTTTTATAACGCTGACATGGTTTTTCAGGGCAAAAATATATCCGTTTGATATTCTTTGGGCATCTGTTATTGCTCTGTTTTGGGGTTTGGCTCCTGTGGTTTTATATCTGTTTGGACGAAAAATTAAGGATAGAGAAAAACGGCTTGACCAAACGCAAATAGCAGATGTGAACGACATTGCTTTCCGAACATGGAAATATTTTGATACCCTGCTTACAGAAGAATTTAATTATTTAATACCCGATAATTATCAACTGCGAAGAACCCGAAAAACCGACTATAAAACCTCTCCGACAAACATCGGTTATTCCATGACCAGCGTAATTGCCGCATACGAATTGGAATTTATTGACAAGGAAAACGCCCTTGATAAACTTTCCCATATCATAGAAACAGTTATCAAATTGAAAAAATGGGAAGGGCATTTGTTTAATTGGTACAATATAAGTACAATGGAAGAACTTTCTCCTTATTTTGTGTCCACTGCCGATAGCGGCAATTTTGTGGCATGCCTCTATGTCGTACAAGGATTTTTGAATAAATTGAAAGACACCGAACTGCTCCCCAAAGTGGTCGGTTTGATTGAAAATACAAATTTTTCAAAAATGTATAATTATGAAATAGATGTACTTAGCATTGGGTTTGATTACGGAGTGGGGGCTTTGTTGCCTTATCATTACAATAATTTTGCCTCAGAATCGCGTTTGACAAGTTATATTGCTATTTGCAAGGGAGACGTTCCTTATAAACACTGGTTCTGCTTGGATAAAACACTTACCAAATACAAACATTCCAAAGGAATTGCTTCGTGGTATGGTACACTGTTTGAGTATTTTATGCCTTTGCTGTTTATGAAAACCTATCGTCATACCTTAATGGATGAGACCTATTCCTTTGCTTGTTACGTACAACGGGAGTTTATGCGTGAAATAGACAAAAATTTACCGTGGGGCATTTCCGAATCAGGATATCATGAATTGGACGATGCGCTGAATTATAAATACCGAGCCTTTGGCGTACCGTATTTGAAGTTTCAAAATACAAGTTCTAACCGCATTGTTATTTCCCCTTACAGTTCGCTGCTAACCATGAGTGTGGAAGACAGAGAAGTGTATGAGAATATTCAAAAATTAAAGCAATTGAAAGTCTATGGCGAATTTGGTTTTTTTGAATCCTACGACGAAGAAGATAAAGTAGTGGTGGAAGCCTATTATGCACATCATCAAGGAATGATTTTTGCAAGTTTGGCAAACTATTTGAAAGACAATTGTATCCAAGATTATTTTCATGCCGATAAAAAAATTCAATCTATGGAAACGCTTTTGAAAGAAAAAGTACAAATCAAACCGTATATTGACCTAAAAATAACAAAATATAAACGATACCAATATTCTAAAGAGCGTCAAGAGAATGATATTAGGGAATACAACACGTGGAGTACGGTGCCTGAATTGGGTATTCTGTCCAACGGATTTTACACGGTTATGCTCAATGACCTTGGAAACGGTTCAAGCCGCTATAAATCAATTTATATCAACCGATACCGCAAAGTTACGTCTGAAAATTACGGTATGTTTTTCTATATCCGCAATATGCAAACTGATGAAGTCTGGTCGAATACTTATGCCCCGCTGTACGTCAAACCCGACAAATACCGCGTTATTTTTGCATCAGACAGAATAAAATACATTCGAGAAGACAAAGGAATTATAACCAACACCGAAATAGCGGTTATCAAAGATTCGTATGCCGAAATACGAAAATTGACGTTTGAAAACCAAACAGCAAAAGATGTCCGTTTGGAAATAACCTCGTATGGCGAAGTGATTGTGTGCCGCAACGAAGAAGATATTGCTCACCGTGCTTTCAACGGAATTACTATTTTAAGCGAGATTGACCATCCTACCTCTTCGTTGATTTTTACACGCAAGTCTCGAACAAAAGAAGATACCAAATACTTTGTTATCAATCGAATGTTTTTAAAAGAAGAAAACGGCTTAAAATTTGAATACGAAACCTCTCGTTTAAATTTTATTGGCAGAAACAACACGACAAACAATCCCAAGGTGATTACACGCAGAGAAAATCTATCGCAAACGGTGGGAAGTGCCTTAGACCCGATTATGAGTTTCCGCAGGGAGATTGTCGTTAAAGCAGGCTGTCGAGAAAGTGTTTATTGGATAGTGGGTTTTGGAAAATCGAGAGAGCAGGTAATGAAAATTATAAACACCTACAACACACCGCTGGCGATAGAAAATGCCTTTGAAATGGCAACGGTTCTCAACAATATGCGGACAGCCTACGCACAAATGAAAGCCCCTCAAATGTGTCTGTACAACAATATGTTAAAACATATTTTTCAAACCTCATCTACCGACCAGCGGCGAAGGGACGTTTTGGAAAAAAATACGCTTTCGCAAAGCGGCTTGTGGCGGTTTGAAATTTCGGGAGACTTGCCAATTATTGTCGTTGAGATTGATTCTATGGAAAATGCCTTGTTTGCAAAAGATGTGTTGCAGGCATACGAATTTTACAAAAGCAGGGGACTCAACTTAGATATTGTTTTTATCAACGACGACCGAAGCGAAAAGAAACAAATGCTAAATCAATATATTACCGATTTGATAAATAAAATTTATTATTTCAACTATTTTGAAGATTCAGCAGGAAAAGTTTATACGCTTTCAGGAGAAGATGTTAGCGAAACGGAACGGACGTTGTTGCTCACCATTGCACGTATTTCGCTCACAACGACAGAAGGTAAAACGCTGGAAACACAAATTAAAGAAATGGAGCCGCAACTTTCTGTTTATTTTGATAAAATTCATTATACGCCGCTCCCAACCAAAAAGGCTGTGCTTCCAAGAGATTTGAAATTTTACAACGAAATAGGTGGTTTTGTAAACAATGGAAAAGAATATCTTGTCTTGCAAAACGATACGCCAACGCCCTGGATTAATGTAATTGCCAACAAAAAATTTGGCTGTTTGATTAGCAATACCATGAGCGGATTTACGTATGCTTACAACAGCCAGAAATTTAAAATTACCACTTGGTCAAACGATATGATAAGCGACCCCCCTTCGGAAATTTTGCTTATCAACAACCAAAAATTTGTTCCCGCTTCTGCCCGACATGGATTGGGGTATTCGCTGTTTGCCGCAGAAACAGATAATTTGCAAATTACAGTTACCGTTTTTGTTGCTCAAGACGAACCCGTAAAATATTATTATTTAGATATAAAAAACATCAGCGATAGCAATCAATCTATTGATATGGAGATGATTACAAAGATTGTGCTTGGCGATAGCGAAGAAAAAACGTGCAGACATTTGCTGTCCAATTTCAACGAAGAAGAAAATCGTTTGTATTTTCGGAATGTTTACAGTGCTTATTTTAGAGATTATCACGCATTTCTTTCTTCAACCGAAAAAATAGTAAAAATAAATACCGATAAACCGACGGCAAAATCAATTAAAATATCGTTTGACATATCGGCTCATGCTGCAAAAAAAATGGCATTCATCATCGGATGTCAGAAAACAAACGAACACATTCCAATACGTTCTTTGGCAACTATTCAGCGGGAATTTGAAAACGTTTGCCATTATTGGAGCAAAAAACTTTCAGTCATGGAGGTATCTACCCCTGACGAGTCGTTCAATTATAGTATGAACGCATGGTATTTGTATCAGACGTATGCCGCACGCTTGTATGCAAGGGCAGGTTTTTATCAAGTGGGAGGTGCCTTTGGTTTTAGAGACCAATTGCAGGATTCGATGAGCGTTTTGTATAGCGACCCGCAACTTGCACGAAATCAGATACTAAAACATGCTGCCCATCAATTTCCTGAGGGAGATGTATTGCATTGGTGGCACGAAGAACTGATGCAGGGAAGCCGCACAACTTTCTCCGATGATTATCTATGGCTGGTATATGTTGCTTTTGAATATGTCTATCATACAGGCGATTACGGTATTTTAGATGAAACGGTTTCATACATACAAGCAGAGAAGTTGAAAGAAAACGAATCAGAGCGGCTTGTAAACTATATTGTAAGTGCAGAAAAAAGCATCTTGTACAATCATTTAAAACAGTGTATTCACAAGGCTTTGCGTCAAATGGGAACGCATAATTTGCCGCTAATGGGTTGCGGAGATTGGAACGACGGCATGAATAAAGTCGGGCATAAGGGAAAAGGAGAAAGCGTTTGGGTAGCGTTCTTCTTGTTGGAAAATCTGCGTAGAATGATAGAATTAGCAAAAAACAGGCAAGACATGGACTTTGCCGACCAATGCCAACATGCTATCCCAACGTTGAAACAAGCCATTCAGGAAAATGCGTGGGACGGAGAATGGTTTTTACGTGCCTTTTTCGATAATGGAGAACCCTTAGGCTCCCGCAATAATATAGAATGCCAGATGGACCTATTGGCACAAGCGTGGAGCATACTCACCGAAGTCGCCAATGAAAAACAAAAAAAATTACTGCTGCGTGAATCAGAAGCACGTCTGGTGGACAGAGAATATAAATTTATTAAATTGCTGACCCCTCCGTTTAAAAATTCAAAAAATAATCCTGGCTATATCATGGATTATTTGCAGGGAATACGTGAAAATGGCGGACAATACACTCACGCAGCCATGTGGTACATCATGGCATTGATAAAAGAAGGATTTGTGGACAGGGCATTTCAATATTTTACGATGCTCAATCCCATTAACAGAACATCTTCTTACGCAGACGCTTTGCGGTATAAGGTTGAACCATACAGTATTGCAGCAGATATTTATGCCAACCCCCAACATGCAGGACGCGGCGGTTGGACGTGGTATTCAGGCTCAAGCAATTGGGCATACAAAGTAGGATTGGAACATATATTAGGCTTCAAAAAGAATGGAAATCAATTGATTATAGACCCCAAAATTCCTTCTTCGTGGAATGGATATGCTATAAAATACCGCTACTTTGAAACCTCGTATTCAATTTCTGTTCAACGTGATAACGATTTTGACGGCACAAATTTACGTAAGGTTTATGTAGATGGAAATCTTATTGAAGATGGAATAATTATCTTGTTAGACGATAAAAAAGAGCATGAGGTAGTGGTGAAAGTTTTTGGTTAAATGATAAATGTGCAATCCATGCAAACAGACAAACAAAAAAAAATAGAGTATCTAAAACAGTTTGCAACCGAAGAACGTTATAACCGCATACACGAGGTTGCAAGAATGCGGACTCGGCATTTTACCGTTGTGGTTGAAAACCTTTTTCAATCGCACAACGTGAGTGCTATTCTCCGCACAGCAGAATGTTTGGGGCTGCAAGATGTTCATATTATTGAGCATAATTTTGAATACGAAATAAGCAAGCAAGTATCTTTAGGTTCCCAAAAATGGCTTTCGATTTATCGTTATAAAAACGGGAAAAACAATACAATATCTTGTTTAAAAAGTCTTAAAAAAAAGGGCTATAAAATTGTGGCTACCCTTCCCCACGAAAATCATCATTTGTTAGATGACATTGCAATAGAACCTAAAACTGCATTTGTATTTGGTACGGAACTAAACGGACTAACTCAAGATGCCGTTCAGTTCGCCGACGAATTTGTAAAAATACCTCTGTACGGTTTTACAGAGAGTTATAATGTATCGGTTTCGGTTGGTTTAACGATGATGAATGTGAATGAACGTTTGCGTAAATCGTCAATAAATTGGTCGCTTTCACCCGAAGAATTGTTGGAATTAGAGTTGGATTGGTTAAAAAAAAGCATTCGGGGAGCAGACCGTATTTTGCAAAAAATACATAATAATGAAATTATAGTATGATAATAAACGTATTGCAAAAAATATATCAGTCCGTCTATTGGCTGCTAAAACATTTCTTTTTACTTTTGATTTGGCTTTATCAGCGATTAATTTCTCCCTTACTGCCATCGTCTTGCCGATTTGTGCCTACTTGTTCTGCCTACGGAGTCGAGGCAATAAAAAAATATGGTCCTTTTAAAGGCGGGTGGCTTGCCTTAAAACGTATTCTTTCTTGCCATCCATGGGGCAAAAGCGGATACGACCCTGTACCTTAATTGAAAAAAACCACCGCCACGTTAGATGTTAGGCGGGGATAGTGCGATAGTGAAGTGAAACAAACTGTAAAATATGAAAGAACAATTTGTATTGTCAAATTTGAATTTCAATAAAAAAATGATACCTTTGCGAAAATAATTCATAATTTATAATTTAGAGGATAATATGTTAAACTACAAAGATTTAGGGTTAGTAAACTCTCGTGAGATTTTTAAAAAGGCAATGGCAGGAAAATATGCTATTCCAGCCTTTAATTTCAATAATTTGGAGCAGTTGCAAGCGATTGTGATGGCTTGTGTGGAAACAAAATCGCCTGTTATTTTGCAGGTATCAAGCGGGGCGAGGAAATATGCCAACCAAACGCTGTTGAAAAATTTGGCAAAAGGAGCGGTGGAATATGCCCACGAATTAGGCTGTAATATTCCCATTGTCTTGCATTTAGACCACGGCGATACGTTTGAATTGTGCCAATCGTGCATCGAAACAGGATTTTCTTCCGTGATGATAGACGGCTCGCATCACAGTTATGAAGATAATATAAAATTGACGCGTCAGGTGGTGGAATATGCTCATAAATACGATGTTACGGTCGAAGGGGAGTTGGGCGTTTTGGCTGGAATAGAAGACGAGGTAAGTGCAGAACATCACACGTACACGCGTCCGGAAGAAGTTGAAGATTTTGTAAAACGTACAGGCGTTGATTCCTTGGCAATATCCATTGGAACGTCTCACGGGGCGTTTAAATTTAAGGTTAAAGTAGGGGAGAGCGTGCCTCCTTTGCGGTTTGATATTTTGGAGGAAGTAGAAAAACGCATTCCCGGATTTCCGATTGTGTTGCACGGTGCGTCTTCTGTTCCACAAGATATTGTTGCAGAAATAAATAAATACGGCGGAAAATTGGAAAATACAGCCGGAATTTCCGAAGACCAATTGCGTAAAGCAGCAGAATCGGCTGTCTGCAAAATAAATATTGACTCCGACGGGCGTTTGGCAATGACGGCAGCCGTTCGTAAAATCTTGTGGGAAAATCCAACCGAATTTGACCCGCGTAAATATTTGGGTCCCGCACGAGATATGCTGAAAGAATTGTATAAACATAAAATAATCAATGTGTTAGGTAGTTTTGGCAAAGTGTAAAAATAGGGCTATAACCCAACACAGATTTCGCTGAGATAAAAAGAGGCTTCCCAACGTACAAAATTTTGAATCCTTGAGCTTTAGCCAATAAAAGATAAAAAAAGGCTACCCATTTTGGATAGCCTTGTATTTTTTGTTT
>JGI20166J26741_11611584_pt1 | contig 11577 bp, 5 predicted proteins | sample TergutCu122P5_FD_26741 | JGI IMG/M metagenome (IMG submission 26741) | reverse complement strand
AGCGTTGCCAAACCTAGGTCCATATATATATACGACGTTAGCATTTCTGGCTTTACTAGGAGCTCCATATATATACGACATTAGTAGCCTAAGGGTTAAGTTGGTAATGTGAAAAAGTCTACCAAGTATGATTCTCGTCGTTATGCGGGTTTCTGTGTCTTTACTATTTTGCGGAGTTCTGACTGTGATGTATGACATTTGAACTCGTTCTATTTTTGGACCTTTCCCACCGTACGTGTTGAAATATAATGCACTACGTTTCGGGGCAGAATTTATCTCCGTCTTCAGACTTATTCCAGAACATGTACAGGGGTGCTGATAAGCCCTTAGCCCGACCTACTTCCTGATATATTTTGTTTGATGGTGAATATTTTGTTTGATGCTAGTCTTTTTATATATATATATATATATATATATATATAAATAGTACTAATATTCCTCCAATTATGATTATAAATAGGGTATATGAAAATCAAAATCTTCTGTCGATGTAGCTTGTTTCCTTCCTGGTCGGACTAAGGACTTATCAGCACCCCTGTAGTGACAGTTGTTTTGGAAAAAGTAAGCCTGAAGGCGGGGACCTGTGCTGTCCTCGGAAAGTGGTGTGTTGTATTTCAACACATAGTGGTAATAAATAAAAAAAATTCTGGGACTTCAAATTTCTGTATCTTCTTGTCATTTCCTTATTTTTCACTATCTTTCTTCTCAGTACTCCATCCCCATTTACCATCAGCCTATGATTCGTCTGCAGGCCTGTGACGATGACTTGTTACTAGGTGGTACAGGCATGTTACATTATGCACCCGTAGTTTGAATAAAACCCAGACGGTGGAAAAGTGAAATAAATACGTCACATGCACACTCTCCGTTAAATGCCTGCGCGTAGTTTTTTGGCCAATAATGTATGCATCACACGAAGGTAAATTTTATTAAGTGTACAACAGTTCATATTTGGAGAGTCCAAGTTCCACACGTATACCACCAAAACAGGTGAAATTAGGCCTGTTTTGTATGTTTTATCGCGTTGAATTTCGGTGTTTACTACACGTTTAGAATTGAGGAGCTGTTCACTGTCACCACGCAGTTTATGTACTTTGTACTACTTTCGTGACAAACAGCGAATATTTTCCTTTACACTATTAACAGGTGTGTGTGTGTGTGTGTTTGTGTGTGTGTGTGTGTGTGTGTGTGTGTATAATTGGGACTGAGTGTTAACTGTGACGTGGGAAGTAAATTTTGTATATTTAACGTAGATTAATAATGAGCTTTAAAAGGATTAATACTATGTATAATATATAATTGGCGGTCAAAACACAACTAATTTTTATTGTACTATATGTAAAATGTATATACAACTACATGTTTCGGCCTATTTTAGGCCATCTTCAGGTTGTTTTGTATAGCCTAGAGAGTGAGGTGTTCTACAGGCAAAATTATATAATCTAGATGATATGATATAATGACATAATTTTGCCTGTAGGACACCTCATTCTCTAGGCTATACGAAACAACCTGAAGATGGCCTAAAATAGGCCGAAACATGTAGTTTTATATACATTGTACATATAGTACAATAAAAATTAGTTGTGTTTTGGCTGCCGATTATACATTATACATAGTATTAATTCGTAAAACACAACGGGGATGTCACACTTAAAAATTAGAGCTTTAAAAGGGTTAATAGTTACGCTTTAGGGTGGTATGTACGAAGACAAAGGTTCAGAAATTGGTGGTGGCAAGCATTCGCTGACAGCAGCTGCAGCCGTAGCATACTTTTTAACCCTTGGATTTAGTGGCCGAACAATTGTCATTTAATTTATATTTTAAACGCATAGGGGACACATGCCGAGGAGGCTAAGACTTCATGAATCTTGTATCCTGTTTCTTGTTGCGATTGTACTTAGTAGCCAAGCTCATTTCTAAATGCATAGGACGACGTATCCTTGTTTGAAATGAGTTCAGCTTGCCTGTCAACCCGAGGCACAAGAGTAAGGAGACAAGGAGAAGAAAGATGGGGTTTGAGACCGCGTATACGTCTTGTTACGTCACAGCAGAAGATCTGGGAAATTACAGACAGGCCTTCAAAGTCTGACTGTTGGATATATGCTCCAGTTGTTTCTCATTTAGGTAGAATAAGCATTCAGATTTGGATGGAACAGTTCTCGTTATATGCCGTAACAACAAACATAGACATTGAAATGTGTCAAATTGTTCTTAGTTGAGATAAAATTTAAGTTATAAGTGTGCAGCTTCCTGGAGAAATTAGACATTTTCTCGCTGCTTGTCACGCTTTATCCTGCCATAAATGTACATTTAACACAGAAAATAGTACCAACAAAAAGAGGTCACTGAAATTACGTATATCTGAACTAATTCTACCGTAAACACTGGCTTCATAACCCCTGGGAACTAGCAGAGAGGAGGAAAAAATCAGTTCATGTCAAACAAGCGAGGGACAGTCTTGATACAGCGTTTACCGTGCGGTTTGTAGATGTCTGTTATGTGAACCAACAAATTCACAAAAGTTCTTTTGTTGTGCCAGATGGCGGCATTCGAATTAAATAACCGTAGCTTCACATTGGTATAGTTGTTAATAATGCTTGCTTGTTGAGCATCTATAATCTTGTTACAGCGCGGACAGTGCAGTTTGTAGTTTGTTGGTTATACATAACAGAAAAAAATAAAAAGCGAGGAACGGGTAAACAGTTCATGGGCTTGTAGGTCGTGATGGTGATGAACATTTGTTTTCGTAAGTAGTGATAGGGGAAAAGTTTACTATATTTAATCTCGTCAGAAGATCTCTTCTTTTCACATATTCTGAACAGCATTGCTGCATTCTTACCGAGAACATCCACACTTGCTCTGGAGCTACCTCAGCATCACACGCAGTGGGTGCGAGGAACTGTTTCCCTGGGGTTAGAGCAGTCGGAGCTTAAAGGTGCCCACTTATCTATCTGTGGCTTGTGTTAAAAATTGGGTGCATTTATACTTAAAATGTCCATGGCACGGTGCTCTGTTAAGCACAGGAGCGACATTACATTAGTGCGTGTATTATGTTGTGCGGTAATGATGTTGCTTAGAAAGCAAAATGAAATTTAGAACAAAAAGTGGGCCTATCTCAGTGTACGCAATTACTAACGGAAGCGTATTTCTTAGTGTTTGAAGTGTTCGATACGTAAATTTGTGAAGAAACACCGGCTACCTTTCACCATTCATAACCGCCTGTCCCTCTTCAACTGGAGAATCGCTGAACGGATTTTCATGAATTTTCATAATGGAGAAGCGTACTTCATTTTGTTGACGGCTTTGTTTTAAGGTTAATACAAGAAAGGGACACTTGAGTGCCGATGAGAGAAGAGAAGCCGGAACAAATTACCGCCGCCCGGTGGTCCGGAAGGGGTCCCCCGGGGCCCAGAGGGGCTGACTACGTTGCATATGTTTGTGTATTTCTCTGTAATATCAGTATCTGTACAAATTAACCCTTCCTGACCAAACCCAAGTCACTCTGCGACTGACAGTAAATCTTTCCGATTTAGTGTAAAGATTTTTTGCCGGTCCGTCCTTGCTGGAGAGTCCACCGGGGCCGTAACCGAGTTTCGGCTGCTCTGGGCAATTTGTGTGAAGACCTGCACGTGTTTGCACGCGAATGTCGAATGTAACTCTTGCGACATTCGTTTAGTAGGCCTAAGATATTTGTCGCAGCATAGAAGAAACACTATTTATGTGCTAAGTATGGACTTCTCTTAGTTATGCAGTTTTTCAGGTAGTTCAACGAAGGCGAATAAACGTGCCAGAATGTTTACGATATGTGTGCATTTTCTAATTTGTTTTGTCGTAATTCCCAACTGTTTTGTAGCCGTTATTTTCACAAATGTGGGTTAGGGTGATTGATGCCATATCGTGCTTGGACATTGTTTACCGCTCAGCATAAATCATGTCGAATTTTAAGCAGAAATATTTGACTCTCCCCATCTCTAGCTAGGTTTTCCAAGAGTAGACTTTTCGTCGGTCCACGCATAAATTATATCGCTTCAGGGATGGTATGAAATCTCAGTTTTGCTGAATATAAACACGATGAAGAAGTAGAAATGTGTGTAAAACACAGCTTGTGAGAATAAGCATTGCTGCTGCCTAGAGACAGCTGTTACATTATCTGCGAACTTGATGCAGCAACAATAGACCAAGTCACACGTACTTGCCGGGTACTTCTTCAGCGATAGAATGTTTTCGACAATTAGGCCTACTCATAAATGGCGTATATATCGGTAACTATGAGGATGTCTTGCTGTTGGAGGACGGTATAAACGCAGAATTTAATCTTATTTGTGGCTCTTCGCAAAATTCCGAAAAGCGGCTACTATCTTCGTCGTGTGTGTCAGTCCTTCCACATGGAACAACTCGGGTCCCACTGGACGGATTTTCATGAAGTGTAATATTTATTTTTCGCAAGTGTGTCGAGAATATTTAGGTTTCACAAAAATCTCACAAGGTTAACGGGTACTTTCCATGAAGACCAATATGCATTTTTGATCACATCTCCATAATTTCTTATTAGAATGAGAAATGTTGTTCAGACAAAAGTTGCACAGAAAATCAAAACACTCATTTTATGTTCAATTCTTTTTTTTTCCGAAAATCTTGCCGTTTTTGAGATAATGTGGAAAAATGTTTTAGAGCCCGGCAGGCCACAGATGACAGTATTTTTCGTAAGTGTGTCGAGAATATTCAGGTTTCACAAAAATCTCACAAGGTTAACGGGTACTTTCCATGAAGACCAATGTGCATTTTTGATCACATCTCCATAATTTCTTATTAGAATGAGAAATGTTGGTCAGACAAAGTTGCACAGAAAATCCAAACACTCATTTTATGTTCAATTCTTTTCCGAAAATCTTGCCGTTTTTGAGATAAAGTGGAAAAATGTTTTAGAGCCCGGCAGGCCACAGATGACAATATGGCGTATGGGCGTTGCATGCGGGATAATTAAGGCTACAAACACTCACTCCAGATATGTAATATTTATTGCTGTTCCACTGTGACACTGGTTGCACGAACGCGCCTCAATGTTACGTTTATATTCGCATTGCCTGTCTTGTGTGTTTTTATTTACAGTGTAAACACACCAGTTTTTCGAAAGAAGTGAAATAACGTTGTTGTATGCTTTCTTCTGGGTAATTCCCCGGCGTCTGAATTTCATATGCCGAGGAATTACCCAGAAGAAAGCTTACAACATTCAGAACACAGCGAAAGTTTGAAATCTGGAATAACGTTCACTGAATCAGACAAGCCCATGTTTTTGTTCAGGCTAGCATGCATACATGAAATGTGAGCAGTACATTTTTGGTAACGTTACTTTACTCCTGGTAACAGCAAGAGCAGAAATGTTAACAGATAAAACAGGTGAACGTCATAGAGTTTCGGTGTTGGTTTTGTGCGGCGCAACTTGCTTAAGGTAGATGAAGACGTTCGCTGAAGTGAAGAAGTTCTGCAGGCAGAATGTGACAGTTACTTGCGATGACTGGTCAGGGATGAGTAAGGTACCGCGGCCCGTTTCAAATATTCTTGCTGGACGAGCTAACGGGGAATTTTGAAACTCACATTTCAGGTAGTTGGTCTGTCCGAATACGAATTTCGAAACGCCGTTCCATAAATTGCGTTCAATTTGTGAGATTTGAGATTTTTATCCCGGTGAGAATGAATAGTACTGTCTTCTGGAGTGTGATTTAATGTAGTCTGGTATATTAATATAGACGTTTCGGAGGAACCTGTTCCTTCACTCTTCAGAGTAGTCTTCCGTTCTGATGATGGGGCAAACACGTTACTCCGAAAGAGAGGACAATGTCCGTACAGTAAGAACCAACTGGGTGCAATATTTACTATCAATTTATTTCAATAATTAACATCTACATGTTTGGAGCATGCTTACTGCTCATCATCAGGAGGTACTACTATGTATATACAGTAACTGGTTTGTGTCATTTGTTTATGTTGAATGGCTCAACATCCATCCCGATCCTGCCAACAGCCAGTCAGCATAAACGCATGGCATAAACCAGTTACTGTATATACATAGTAGTACCTCCTGATGATGAGTAGTAAGCCTGCTCGAAACATGTAGAGGTTAATTATTGAAATAAATTGAAAGTAAATAGTGCATCCTGGTGGGTCTTATTGTACGGATATATCACGATGCACGGTCAACAAAACATTGAAAAAGAAGACAGCAATATATGTATGTATACATATATATATGTATGTATGTATGTATATATATATATATATATATATATATATATATATTTTGCTGTCGGCGAGGGAATAAAGCAACTTGAATCTTTATAAATGGAGAATTGGTAGAAAATGCTACAGTTGACGATAATTAAATTCGTCTATAAATGTGAGAGTCTTGTGTGCTAAAGATGAAGACATGTGTCTTGTGAATGTATGAAGCAGGTTAGTACGCTACGTAGCAGAAAACGGTAAATTTCATCACCTCTAAATGTCTGAAATTTGTCGTTTGTCATACCAGAATGAAACATGGGCGTGGGCAGTACGTGCTTCAGATACACTTTCGGTTGGCATAAAACCGGGTACTTAGTCCAGACAATTCCCTCGAGTTCTACAAGTTGTAACAACGTTCAAGCTTTACATAATAGAGCAATTCGCGACTCCGAGGTTGGACTACAGAATCTCGATGCTAATCCCACACATTAATTAGCAGAAGGTGGGTGAAAAAGGCTCTCTCGGCCAGACGAGAAGTGGGGACGCATTCGAAATGTGAACAGACTGCATTTGAATATAGACATGGCATGTAACAGTGAGGCAACTATGGAGGAGGAACTGACGTAGAGTCATTCGTGCGAGGAATTAAGACTTGGGTTGTAAATTTGAGTTCATTTACTGCAGTTCCGTCCTGAAAATTGAATCAGTAAAGATTGGGTGGAATGTATGAAAAATTCTGATTTTAAGGATTATTTGGCGAGCCTTCGCAAAACTGTGGAAAGCGACTATTAGCTGCATTTTGTTTGTCTGTCTGTCCGTCCTTCCTTCCTTCCTTCAGTCCGCATGGAACAACCCGGCTCCCACTGGACGGATTTTTATGAAATTTGATATTTGAGTATTTTTCGAAAATTGTCGAAAAATTCAAGTTTCATTAAAAATCTGACAAGCAAACGGCTGTTTTACATGAAGACCAATATACGAGGCGTGTCCGGAAAGTAAAGATACATCACGTATAGTCCGATAGGGAAATTTTTATGCTTATTATGGCAACTCTGCCATCGACCTAGATCCTTTACCTGTGAGCCATGCTCGTTTGACAGTGGTAGAGTCGGCTTTGTTTGAGTGAGACGTATTTGAAATGGCAGCGCCGATCCAAAGTCCCGCCAAATGCGAGGTGCGTTCCGCCATACGAACGAACCGGATGGTTTCCGCGCTGAAGTTTCTCACACGCTGCGCACAGGAAGGAGATGAGTTTCTGGACTCCACTGTGACTGGAGATGAAACATGGGGTTTTCACCACACTCCTGAAAGTTCGACGACGATGATGATGTGCAAAAAGAAGTCATGACATGGTTCAAAGGGCTGGCGGCAGACTTCTGTGACTCGGGGATACAGAAGCTGGTTCCAATGTCGGCGACTATGTTGAAAGATGAAGTTATGTACAGGCAATTCATTCACAGTGTCGCTTTTGTAAATTAAAAATGTTGTACATGTGTAGGACCTTTGTATCTTTACTTTCCGGACACACCTTGTACATTTTAATTGTATCTCGCTCATTTCTACGTAGAATGAGAAACGCTTCACACGAAAGTTACAGAGAAAATCAAAACGCACATTTTATGTTCAGTAACTTTTTGTTCTGTTTTTGCGATAATTTGGAAAAATTTTGTGGACCCGGGCAAGCCACAGGCGACAATATGGCGCATGTGCATTGCGTACTGGATACCCAAGGCTACAAATACACACTCAGGATATGTAATACTTAATGCCTTTCCACAGCAGCAATGGTTGCAAGAACGCCCCTCAGTGTTAGGTTATGCTTACCTTGCCTGTTCGTGACAGTTTTTTATTGTAGCAAAGTGGTATTTTTCTGTATTTGTAAACCATAATTTTTTTTTACCGAAGTCCAGATTGTGGTCTCTAAAGAGCCTGAGATACAATGTACGAAAAGTGTCTAATGATCCTGCCCGTTATTGTTTCCCCCTTGATGTGAGACCGGCCTTCTAGAAGGCGGTTCTTACGCCGTATATGTCGAAAAAATTGTTGCCGAATCACTTTGATTTCAGGATACATAAATTCCGAGCGCGTAACCAACAAGTTTATGGTTGCAGATTAAGGTATGCTGGAATATGACGCCGTGTGTCTTGTTAAATAGATATGAACATTTCGGAAGAACTTGTTGCCTATACCTTCTGGCTAAGACATGGACCTAGCCAGTTCCTCGAACACATTTCTGTCTATTTACCACAGCTTCACAACCCAGCGGACCGTGCACTTCATATTGACCGCAGTGATAACTTTGATGTCTCACATCCCCTTGTGATTTTACTACTACTACTAACTGCAATTGAGTTGTCACTCAGTGGCAGTAGTCCTTACACTAGTACTTAAATACCGTCAAACACCACCTTCTATTATTATTATTATTATTATTATTATTATTATTATTATTATTATTAATAAAAATTTGTCACATTGCCTCTAGGAAAAATATGATTCGACCTCATTACTGACCCTCAGGCTAATCTGGTAAAAAAATATGTAAGTGTAGAGCTAAACATTACTAAAGTTGTATGAAATGTAAAATACCACGTGTCAGTGATAACCTGCATTATTTGCAGTGTCCGGAATAATGTAATAATATATTGGACGATTCTTATCGATCTTAAGCCGCCCTCCAATAAAATGTTTAGCCGTGGCTGAAGGGTCAGATATCAATTCCTATCAAGGGTTTCTTTTTATTCTGGCTGCGGCATTTCCCAGTCACGAAGTCTCGTGCCAGTAGTGCCTATGCAGTCCATTACACTTTAACAACCCAAACAAGTTAGGAAATATTCGCAGCGCATAATACTTCTGACGCGTTTTGTCTGTTTTTATCCTTAGATTTCAAAATCCTGAGTAACAATCAAAATTGATTTTAAATTTGCCTTTATATACGAGTATACTTTTACAGTACAGACTGTTACATTTCTACACATCATTGCTGCCGTTTATATTTTGAATCTTGTAAACTTTGGAGAGTTCTAATATTGGGTGAGACTCGACTGCTGAGCTCGACAACTGCTTTTCAGCCTCAGCACGTACCTCACAGAGAACACAGTCTAACTCGGTTATAAAGATCAATAAAGGTGTGATATTATTGCGTATGTACATATGCCTACGTGAAACGTGTCTCTTACGTTTCTCAGTCTTTAACACATATCAAAATGTGTGGACATATTTAATTAAAAATCGCAAATGAAATTTCACGAAATCCCGTCCGGTGGGAGGCGCGCTGTTCTGTGCGGGAATGTGGACGGTCGGACGGACAGGTATGGCTAGGCCGACAGTAGCTTTTTCAACGGCTCTGCGAAATCGCCTGAAAGTGGATGTAAAGGTAAAGGTCATCCCGCAACAGGCCGAAGTGGCCCAAGGGGTACCGGGTAGGTTTAAGGCCCCGGATTTTCTTGACGTTCGGCACTACAAGGGTGGTAGGTCGTCAGCCATACGCACCGGCCGCCTTTACCCAAGGAGAAATCCCTGGTACTCATTTTCAAGGGCTGAGTCGACCCCAGGGCACATGGTTCCGTCGGGGGAAGCCACGGAAAAAATCCCCAGTGACACCACCGGGAATCGATCCTGGGACCGTCCGACTAGTAGCGCAGTGCCCTAACCACTACGCTACCCCAGGCCTGAAAGTGGATGCACTTTCTAAATTTTATAAAGCGGCGGCCTGTTGCATCAAGCATCCGGCACCATTGCAGTCGTTATGTAGGCCGGTATAACGCACATCATTGCAGGAAAGCCGTTACGGTGACTGTCTCTCTCTTTCTCTGAGTCTCTCTCACACGCATAATCCATTCACATGAACTTCAGTTACCCTTGTACAATCCGGTAAGCTTCTCCTGTTTATTTTGTACAAATATACTGTCAGTGAGCTACCCCACACCGTGTAGCACAGTGTCTCTCAAACGTTCTTTGTTGGTGGCCCGCCTCTGAGCTTGATTCATCTGTAGGACCCCCCCCCTCCCCACCCTCCGAGACGCTGTTACTTACTTACTTACTTACTTACTTTCTTACTTACTTAATTACTTACTTACTTACTTACTTACTTACTTACTTACTCCATGGAGCAGAATCCTTCTTGAGAAGCTAAGTGGCTCTGCAGCTAGTCAAGAAATTCCCCGCATTTTTGGAACCCGAAGGTTCACCACCGTACTCACAAGTGCCCCGCCACCTGTCCCTATCCTGAACCAACTCCATCCAGTTCCCACAACCCCCTCCCACTTCCTGAAGATCCATCTTATTATTATCCTCCCATCTGCGTCTGGGTCTCCCCAATGTCGAGACGTTGTTACTTATGAAAAAAGTTTGTTTCCACATTTTTTATTTATATATTACAATACATTTATATTACTTTTTTACAGCAGTTTATTGTTTTTAAATGTTTTATTTAGGTCTAGTACATTGTTTACTTATACAAGTAAAGTATCCTGACAATAACTGGCATTATATTCATTGTGTTCCTTTGGCCTAATGAACACGTGCAGTTTTGAAATGTCCGGTTTGCCTTGTGGTCAGTGCCAAGCGAAGATCATCTCTCCTCACAGCTCCACGGCGTTTACTTACTTCTGACAGGAAACATCTCACCCAACTGAAGTAGAGAAGATGTGGGAAGAACAGTAAAATACAACTTTGCCTTCGATGCTGCGGAGGATGAAGAGGAGAAGGGAACCTTTGATTCAGTTTTGAGTTTCAAATATTTTATTCATGCAGTAAGGTTTCGGTGGCCCACTTGAATTTACTATGGTCCCGTAATTTTCCGTCATTCTCCTTTGGTTCCTTACAGACTTGGTGTGGCTCCCTGGGGAACCATATGGCCCACTTTGAGAGCCTCGGGTGTAGCCACCTGATTGCCCTGTAAACCAGCGAGTCATATTTAAAAAGTATTGCTTAGCACTTGGTTTGATTTTAAGTGCAGAGTGAACACCATTCTGTGTCACAGCCGCGGGGTTATTTTTTAATTGTTGTGGTTCCTCTGACTGGTTTATAAAATGAAGCACTTTCTGCTGCCTCAACTACAAAATGTCAGTCTTACTGGTTTATAGTGTGCATTAGCAGTCGCGTGTGACACCTAGTTTTGATTTAAGGTTCGTTCCGGATAATTGATTTTTTCTCTGAATAAAAAACGGTTGTTTTCTAATGCGTCATGGGCTGAAATGACGTCATAATAAACTCTTTACACGTTAAGTAGAAATAAGAGTGAACTACAGTCATAAACTGACTATACAATAATTACCAACTTGATGCACTGACTATTATTTATTCGTAAAATATTACTCTCCTCTACATGTTTCGAGCATCAAGTACTCATCT
>JGI20166J26741_11611473_pt1 | contig 11579 bp, 13 predicted proteins | sample TergutCu122P5_FD_26741 | JGI IMG/M metagenome (IMG submission 26741) | reverse complement strand
TAAAAAATTCAGAATAATAAAATATTAGGGTAATTTCTTCGAAGATGGGCGAATGCTATTCGCCCCTGCAAATCAGAAAAAATTTCATGCGGTTGCCCTATGGCAAAAAACAGGCTTGTATCTATCCTGCCTTTTTTGCTTTTTCTACTGTGATATCTCCAAAGATTTTTTTCTGTGCTACCTGAACTTTGTTTTTTCTTGAAAGTTCCAGCAGTCCTGTAAATGCTGTGACTGTTTCTAATTTTGTATATTTTTTTGTTAAACAAAGCTTATTGAAAATGAACTTCGGCTTTTTCAGCAATTCTTTAAATATGTCTCTTACTTTGCTTGCTATTGTTATTTCTTCTGTCATTGCCATTTCTTCAATATTATTTGCATTTTTATTCATTTTGGTAGCATTTCTCTCCAGTAGCTCTCTGTATGTATCTGCAAGCATAGTGTATGAATATTCTTCTTCTATTTTTCTATCAGGCAGCTCTATTTTTTCCGGGAGTTTAGAAAGTCTTTTTGAATATATATTATATAAATCTTTAAATGTTTTTGAAATTTCTTTGTATTTTTTATATTCTATTATTCTATGTATTAATTCTTCTTCTGTAAGTTCACTTTCATCTTCTACCTGATTTGGAAGCAGACTCCTGGATTTCAAGTAAAGCAATGTTGATGCCATAAGAATAAATTCACTGGCTATTTCCAAGTTTATTTTTTCCATGGCATTTATGTATTGGATATACTGGTCTGTTATTTTTGATATGTTTACTTTGTATATGTCCATTTTGTTTTTGTCTACCAGATGGCACAGCAAATCAAGCGGACCTTCGAAGTTGTCCAGTTTTATGGCATATTTGTTTGTTTCCATTAACAATATATTGTTCATAGATTGTAACCTTTTTTTCTCAGATATTGATTTATTTCTTCGGGCGAATGCAATTCGCCCCTACATTTTTTGACCTTGATGTTTTCAGCAGATTTTTGTTCATATTCTGTTAACATGTCTTGATTGTTTTGTATGTAATCTTCTACAAGGTTTTTGTCTAGTCCTTTTGATAGAAGTTTATATTTAAGCTCTTTTATTGACATGTTGTTTATCCTTATAAATTCACCCGCCGCTTTTTCTATGTATTTACTGTCATCGATATAATCCAGCTCTTTTAAGGTCTGTATTACTTGCTCCAGCATTTCAGAATTTTCCTGCATGAATTTTTGTTTTATTTCATGCTCGGTTCTTTTTTTATACAATATATATTTTAATACTTTTGTTTTTAATTTGTCAAATTCTTCGTTATATTCCATAAGTTTATCCTTTAAATCTATATACTCTCGAAGAATAGTATTATTTTACACTCACTTCTTCCCACTGGCGCTGTATCAGCACTATCGTGCTTAACAACGCTCAGCGGTCCCCCCGGAGAAGTTCGCTTTCAAAATAATACTATCCTTCTTGCACTATTTTTTATTTCTATTCAACATCTTTCTCTGCGGCTTCTTCTTTATCTTCTGCTGCACTAATTTCTTCGCCTAGGCTTTTTTCAAATGCTTGGGAGAAATTGTCTCTTATTTTCTTTTCCAGTTCATCCATTATTTTTGGATTGTCTGATAAGTATTTTTTTGCATTTTCTCTTCCTTGTCCAATTTTTTGGTCTTTATAATTAAACCATGCACCGCTTTTTTCCACAAACCCTAGAGTTACTGCCAAATCTAATATATTTCCTTCTCTTGATATTCCTTTCCCGTAAATTATATCAACTTCGGCTTCTCTAAACGGAGGAGCTACTTTGTTTTTTATTACTTTAACTTTTGCTCTGCTTCCTATCATTTCTCCATCTATTTTTATATTTTCTATTTTTCTGATGTCCAGCCTTACAGATGAATAAAATTTAAGTGCTCTTCCTCCTGGTGTGGTTTCAGGATTTCCAAACATTATTCCCACTTTCTCTCGCAGCTGATTTATAAATATTATTGCTGTTTTAGATTTATTAAGAACACCTGCAAGCTTTCTTAATGCCTGTGACATAAGTCTTGCCTGAAGTCCCACATGTGCATCTCCCATATCTCCATCTATTTCAGCTTTTGGAACTAATGCTGCAACCGAATCCACTACTATAATGTCTATTGCACCGCTTCTTATCAGTGCTTCTGCTATTTCCAATGCCTGCTCTCCTGTGTCCGGCTGTGAAACTATTAAGTTATCTATATCTACACCCAGATGCTTAGCATATACCGGATCTAAAGCATGCTCAGCATCTATAAATGCCGCTTCTCCGCCCAGCTTCTGTGCTTCTGCTATTGCATGAAGTGCCAAAGTTGTTTTTCCGGAAGACTCCGGTCCAAATATCTCTATTATTCTTCCTCTAGGCAATCCCCCTATCCCCAAAGCTATATCCAGATTCAGCGCACCTGTTGGAATTGCATCTATATTCACATCCTGATACTCCCCAAGTTTCATTACTGACCCTTTACCAAATTGTTTTTCGATTTGTCCTAATGCAGCCTCTAATGCTTTCTTTTTTTCTAAATTTTGATCACTCATTTTATTTTCTTCCTTTCTTTTCTAAAATTAATTAAAATTAGTAAGATGCTAGGCAAATGAATTCAAAAAACCGGAGGTGTGCAAAGGCACATTGAGGATTTTTTGTAATTCATTTAACGACGCAGATTGCTGATTTTAATTAATTTTCAAACGTCTGTTTGGTATTATCATTATTATATACGATATATTTTTTTTGTCAATACATTTTTCGAATATTTTTAAATTTTTTTATTTGCTCATTTTGTACCAGGAATTTATATTATAAAATACATCATTCCAGTTATGGTCTAACACCCCCTTTATATCTGGGCTGGCAATACTGATATTAGGGCTGAAATACAGGCTTATAAACGGAAGTTCATCATCATATATTTCAGCAATTCTTTTATATTTTTCCTTTAGTAATGCCGCATCCTGAATATCATCCACCTCTCCTAATATGCTTCCTATTTCTGCATTATCATAATTAAATAAATTATCTGCCCCAAAATAGCTGCTTAAATCTGGGCTTAAAGGCATTACATCTCCAGTTAAAAGTAAATCATAATTTTTATTTTTTATATAATTTTGATAATCGCCGCTGCTTACTTGTATTACATTAATATTAATTCCTGCCGCACCCAGCTGCTGCTGTATGTTCTGAGCTGCAAGCACTCTGTTTTTATTATCTGCTTCTACAATCAGGTTAAAATTCAATGTATAATTTGATTTTTGCCACATGCTGTTTTTATACACCCATCCATTACTGCCAAGAACACTTTTGACTTTATCTGCACTATAGCTCTGATTTTCTTTATCATATAAGTAGCTTCCGTTATCCAGCGGAAAATTACTTGCTAAATATTTATTGTTATAAATATTTTGTACTATATTTTGTTTGTCTATTGCATAATTTACGGCTTCTCTTACTTCCTTTTGAGATAAAACAGCATTTTTTGTATTAACAGCTATATAATCAAATTCTCTATCTGGCGATATACTTGAGGAAAACCCAATTATACCAATATATGTTTCATAATCTATGTTGCTTGTATTTATAAAATCTATATTCCCTCTTTTTAAATTGCTGTATAAAGCTGCTGCTGAATCATACAGATTTATATTTATGGTTTTAATTGAATTTGGATTATCAGGCTTCTTAAGACTGGTAAGATTCTCATTTTTTTGCAATACTATTAAATCATTACTGATAGAAGAAACAGTGTAATCCCCCATACTGACTGGACTGCCAGTTTTACTTTCTAAAGTGTTCCCATCATAATCATTAGCTGACAGCATTGGAAATGAGAGCATATATTCAAAAAACGGAACAGCATTATTCAAATATATTTTAATTGTATAATCATCAATAATTTCTACATTTGCAATATCTTTAACATTATCTTTATATATTGAATCTCCTTGGAAATTCTTCACACTGTCTATTGTAAACTTCACATCTCCTGCCGTAAATTTGCTTCCATCACTCCAAGCTATATCATTTTTCAGCTTTATTAAATATGTGGCATCAGTTAATTTCGACCACTCTTCTGCAAGGTCATTTTGAATTTTAAAATCAGGAGCTATCCTCATCAAAGAGCGATATATTAATTTGCTCAAGTACTGTACATCTTTATTTTTGCTTAAAAATGGATTTATAGTATCAAATCCTGTTATACCTATATTTATTTCAGGAGATATGCGAGCTTCAGCTACCTTGCTATCCACCCCTGATTCTTTGCTTTTATTGTCTTTGTATATAATATAAACAGCAAGTCCAATCAGCAGTGCAACAATCAAAATAAAAATATATTTCATCCAATTGATTTTCAAAATTTCTTGTCCTCCAATCCTCCAAACAAAAAGGGAGCCAATTTAAAATTCAGCCCCCCATTATAAATTTTTACATTCTCAAATTCCTACATTCCTACATTCTTACATTCCTACATTATCTCCTCGGTTCTATAATAAGTTTTATCCCTGTTCTATTTTCCCCCTCTACTTCAACTTCTGCAAATGCCGGTATGCATACTAAATCTACTCCCGAAGGTGCTACAAAGCCTCTTGCTATTGCCACTGCCTTTACAGCTTGGTTTAATGCCCCTGCCCCAATTGCCTGCATTTCTGCCCTGCTACTTTCCTTCACTAATCCTGCAATCGCCCCTGCTACTGAATTTGGATTTGATTTTGATGAAATTTTAAGTACTTCCATTTGTTTACCTCTCCCTTTCTCCTTTGAATGAAAAATTGCAAATGTTTTAGAAGGGCGCAAGTGGGTCTCTTCTCACGGGTATTCCTAACCGCTTGGCCCCTACAATCTTTTATTCAGATTTTACTTCAATTATTATTTATTACTATTTATTTATACTATATCCTGTAAAGAATGTCTATATAATTTTGGTAAAAACAGGAAGATTTCATCGCATAAAATCTCTTTATTCGTCAAAATATTATATGCTTATTCTCTCTATTTTTTCTGTTCGACAGGTAGTGTCATTTATTTCCAATATACATCCGTTCATTATTATATTTGTGTCTGCACTTACTTTATATCTTTCCGGAAGTGAAGTTAAAAATCTCTTTATTGATGCCTCTACTTCCATCCCAATAACCGATTTTTTAGGACCTGTCATACCTATGTCTGTAATATATGCACTGCCGTTTTCCATGATTTGTTCATCAGCTGTAGCAACATGTGTATGTGTGCCGAATACTGCTGTAACTTTTCCATCTAAGAAATACGCCATTGCAATTTTTTCTGCAGTTGCTTCTGCATGAAAATCTACTATTATTATGTCTGATTTATCCTTAATTTCTTCTAGTATATCTTCTATACATACAAAAGGATTTTCTGACAAAACTGCCATATCCACCCTTCCAATTAAATTTACAACCGCTATTTTCTTATCATTACATGTATATATTCCATATCCGGCTGCCGGGCACATTTCTCGGATAATTTGCAGGTCTTATTATATTGGGATTTTCCAAGATATTAAATATATCTTTCTTTCCCCATGTATGATTTCCCATTGTGACAACATTTATGCCGGCTACCATTAACTCTTTGAAAATTTTGCTGTTTATTCCCATGCCTTCACTGCTGTTTTCTCCATTTGCGATAACAAAATCTATATTATTCTCTTTTTTAAATTCAGGCAAAACCGTCTTTACTTTATCAACTCCGCTTTCCCCAACAATATCTCCTATAATAAAAATCTTCAAATAAATCATCCTTTCCAATTCATATTATACATCATAAAAGCAAAAAAAATCCAGCGAAAGCTGGATTTTTTTCATGTTGCATATGCTATTGATCTTGTTTCTCTTATTACATTTACCTTTATCTGACCTGGATATTCCATTTCTGTTTCCACTCTTTTTGCTACATCCCTTGCCATAACTACCATTTCGGCATCACTGATTTTGTCTGGTTTTACAATAAGTCTTACTTCTCTACCAGCCTGTATAGCAAATGATTTTTCTACACCTTCAAATGAATCTGCAATTTCTTCCAGTTTCTCCAATCTCTTGATGTATGTTTCCAATGTTTCTCTTCTTGCACCAGGTCTTGATGCTGATATTGCATCTGCTGCTGCAACCAGAACTGCTTCCAATGTTCTAGGTTCTACATCTCCATGATGTGCCTGAACTGCGTTTATAACAATATCACTTTCTTTATATTTTTTAAGTATATCAACACCTATTTCTATATGTGTTCCTTCCATATCGTGATCCAATGCTTTTCCTATATCATGCAGAAGCCCTGCACGTCTGGCTGTTTTAGGGTCCAAATCCAATTCTTCAGCCATAATTCTTGCTAAATTTGATACCTCTATAGAGTGATTTAGAACATTCTGTCCGTAACTTGTTCTATATTTAAGCTTTCCTAAAAGTTTGATTATATCAGGATGAAGCCCATGCACTCCTGTTTCTAATGCTGCTCTTTCTCCTTCCTGTTTTATTATGCTTTCAACTTCCTCTTTAGCTTTTTCTACCATTTCCTCAATTTTAGCGGGATGGATTCTTCCATCTTCAATAAGTTTTTCAAGTGCAATTCTTGCAACTTCTCTTCTTAACGGGTCAAATCCGGATAATATAACAGCTTCCGGTGTATCATCAATTATTAAATCAATTCCGGTTAGTGTCTCTAAAGCCTTTATATTTCTTCCTTCTCTTCCTATTATTCTTCCTTTCATGTCGTCATTTGGAAGTGCTACAACTGATACTGTTGTCTCAGAAGTATGATCTGCTGCACATTTTTGTATTGCATATGCCACAATTTCTTTTCCGTTTTTTGCTGATTCTTCTTTAAGTTTGCTTTCTGAATCTTTAATCAGAACTGCTTTTTCATCACTTAGAGTTCTATCTAAATCCTCTAAGAGAATCACTTTTGCTTCTTCTCTGGATAATCCGGAAATTCTTTGAAGTTCTTCTAACTTCCTTCCTTCTAATTCGTCTACTTTTTTCTTTCTGTTTTCAGTTTCTTGATTCCTTCTTTCTATGTCTCTTTCTCTGCGTTCAAAACTCTCTGATTTTTTTTCTAATGCCTCTTCTCTTTGCATTATTCTGTTTTCCCTTTGCTGTATGTCTCTCCTTCTACCTTTAATCTCCTCTTCTAATTCATTCTTTGATTTCAAGATTTCTTCCTGCGCCTGCAGAATTTTTTCTTTCTTTAAAGTTTCTGCTTCTTTTTCTGCAGCTTCTTTTATTCTTTCAGCTTCATTTTCTGCACCTGCTATTTTAGCTTCAGCCGTTTTTTTCCTAAGCACCATACCTGTAGGTACTGCTGCAGCTGCCGTGAGAATAAAGGTGATTACAATTATTAATGCTTCCATAATATCACACCTTTTCTATTCTAAATTTTCAATGTTCAGATTTATATATAACTACTTTAATAGATATATTAACAATCTAGTACTACTCTATTTTACATTTATTATTTAAAACTGTCAAGATATAAAAAGAAAAAACCCCTCCAGCATAGCTGGAAGAGTTTTTAGTTTTAAAGTAGTATGGGTTGTATCTGCTCATTATCTAAGGCCTTCAGCACTGTATCCAAAATATATTTTGGGTCATATACAATAGACCTAGGTTTAGTAATCGGGTTATCCTGCCTGAATGGAATAAAATATACATGTTTTTTATTTAAAAGTTTAGCTATATTTTCGCTGCTGCCGAGAAAGCCCGTCATTTGTGGAAACTCCTATTACTAAAGGATTTTCATTTCGCAAGTGTGACTTTGCTGCCATAAGTACAGGTGTGTCAGTTATTCCATGAGCCATCTTTCCGAAGTGTATTTCCGTGTGCAAGGCGCAACTACCATTACATCTGTCAGCCCACTAGGTCCTATTGGCTCCGCCTCTTCAATCGAATGAATTATTTTTTTGCCTGTTATACTTTCTATTTTATCTATAAAATCCTGTGCCTTTCCAAATTTGGTATCCATATTATATGTGTTAAAAGACATAATAGGCAGTACTTCCGCCCCTTCTTCTATCAATTTTGCAATTTGAGGGATTGTTTTTTCAAATGTACAAAAAGAACCAGTTAAAGCAAATCCTACTTTTTTTCCTATCAGCAACATATTAATCCTCCCCTTTAACCAATCTCTTATATATAATATGAGATTATGTTAAATAGGTGAGGATTAATAGTGGTATTTTTGTATAATTAACCTTATCTATCACTATGAAGAGATTCTTGATGAGTTAACGATATTTCTACCCCTCTATTCTTGCCATATTATTGCAGCTTCCTTCTGCTTTTCCATAATTAGTACAACCATAAAATTTTTCACCTGTTTTTGAATTTGTTTTAATAATCATATATCCATCTTCACATTTATTACATTTATAAATATCTTGTAAGCATATCCTGTCATTTGTCATAAAATCACATATTTCCGGGTCATTAGAACACATATATAGTGGTATTCCATAGTTTTTATTATTTTCATATTTAAGTAGGAATCCACACTTAGGGCATCTTAACCTTGAATTATCCATTATTTGCATACTTATATCATTTGAATGAGCTATGTTATAGTCCTTTATAAGTTCTATTACAAATCTGGATGGTTTAGATTTTGGTACAATCATATAAACCTTATTCTTTGTACGAGTAAGTGCAACGTAAAAAAGTCTTCTTTCTTCTGCAAATGGTACTGAGTAATCTGTAACTTTTACAAGTTTCATTATTGGGTCATCTTCTACCTGAGATGGAAATCCAAATCTATCATCTTGCATATTTATTAATATAACATTATCAAACCCTAATCCTTTAGAACTGTGTGCTGTCATAAAAGTAATATTTGCATTTGGAAATCTTACTGATTCAATTTTTGAACCCCATTTCTCTTTAAATTTTTCAGAATTTACAATTTTATATTTATCAAAATTATATCTTCCAACCATTAATATAGATGACTTTTCTCCATACTCTACCAATATCTTTCCTACTGTATTTTCAATTTCTTGAATCCAATTTTTTTGGTAATTCTTCATATTGTTAAATCCTGTAATTACAATTGGATTTTCTAAATGTTTTGGAGATACTAACTTTTTCTTTATTTGAGTTTGATTTTTTTGTATAAAACTTCCTGCAATGTCAATCAATTCTTGAGAGTTTCTATATGTATGTGTTATCTGTATCTCTTTTCCATCTCCCATTAGTTCTAAGAACTTCTGAAATAATGTAATATCTGACCCTGCAAATGCAAAAATAGATTGCCAATCATCTCCTACTGCTGAAACTTTTGCTCCTGTAACTTCAGATAGTTTTTTAGTCAAGTTAAATCTTTGGCGTGCTACATCTTGGAACTCATCTATTATTATATATTTATATGATAATTTTGTTTTACTAATCTCATCTAATATTTTTTCTGCATCATTTATCATATCCGCAAAATCTATCTGATTATTATCGATTAGTTGTTGCTGATAGTATTTATATACATCTTTTGCAATATCTAAAAATAACAAAGTTCTCACATTGTCAGTTTTCTTTCTTAATTTATTAAACCCATTTAATTCATATCCGTTTGTCTTAAATTTTTCTATGAACTGAATCATAAACATTATAAATTTAAATACATACTTATCCTTACTTGTTACAATAAGTTTTTTATATATTTCTTCGTTACTTTTATGTTTAAGTTTAATTCCTGCATTTATTAACTCTTCTTTTAAATGGTCAATCAAACTTCTATTATCATTATACTCTGACCATGTCTCAATCAACCTTGTACTATACTCCCTATGCACTTTCCTTTTTTGCTCTATATTATATATATATTTATTAAGCTGATTTTTATTATACAGGTTACTTGTTAGGTTTTCTCTTATTCCAAAATGCTCCAAATAAACTTTATTATTTAGATAAAAATCTGGAGTGTATGTCTTTTTGGCTTCTGGAATTTTATTCTCATATGGTCTTTCATATTCATATTCTACACCATTTAAATATAGGAAATTTGCAATCTGCACTTCTTGTGAGGAACGTAAAAACTCTCCTGTAATCGTTCTATGCTTTTTTGTTCTCTTATCAATTATATTTTGCATATATTCTCCGAAGTCTACTTTTAATTGTTTCATACTCTAAATTAGCCTTATACATACAATAATCATTCAAAGATTTAAATTCAAATATATTTTCCGGCAATTCAAAATAGTATCCTAAAAACTGGACAATATTTTTTAATAATTTCTTACTGCTGAATACTTTCTTCTCCAGAAAATCTAATATTATTTTATATGCACTCATATTCACTGTAGGTAAATTGTCTTTTGTTTCCCTTAATATTTCATATCCAAAAGAATGAAATGTACATATTTTAACAGGTATCTTTAACCTGTCATTTATTCTCTTTTTTAATTCATCTATGGCTTTGTTAGTATATGATATAACTATAATATCCTTTGGATCTATGTTTTGTTTTTCCACCAAATATTTTACTTTTGCAGACATTGTAGTAGTTTTCCCTGCACCTGCACCTGCTATTAATAAACTGTAATCTTCATCTGTTAAAATTGCAATCCTTTGCTCTGTATCTAAATTTACATTAGGGTCATCTTTTTTTAATATATTATCAAAATATTCTTTATCTAGTTTTAATCTTTTTTCTATATATTTATTATTACTGTCTTCTACTTCTTTAAAGAGTTCCTTTAAATTAGATATTATATCTTTGTGTTTATAATATTTCTTATATAACCCCTTTGCTTTAGACATACTTATATATGTGCCATTAAATAACTTTTTATAGTCTTTTTTAAATTTCTTTTGAATATTATCTATCCAATATGATTTAGGCAAACCACAATGAGGGCAATATTCTGCTTTATCAGATATTTGCTTTTTACATTCAATACATTCAATTAATGCCACTTTTTTATCCCCCTGTTTTCGTGCAGGCAATAGCACAAAATCTATATATATTTATATCACAAAATTTCCAAAAATGCCATGATTTTTGCACTAATTAACTAATAACCAATAAAGAAATTTTTCATTGACTTTGTAAATAAAATTTTATATTATGAATATAATAATTATTGCAAAAGATGATAGCATATTGAAAAATTTTATTGACAATACAATCTTTCAATGCTATAATGTCTTTAGCAATAAACAGTCAGTCAAATTCACTATTGCAATATTTGATGTATGAAAGTGTAGTTTCATACATCCTTTTTATATGAAAATACAAGGCAGGTGTGTAGCCTTGCCTTGTATGATTAGTTTATGCTAATCTTTTGGTGTCGTTTGCTTTTCTTCAGTTTTCTGCTGTTTTTCTTTTTCAAGAGCAACAACTTCTTCATGAAGAAGAAGCACTAAGTCAGCTAAATTCACGCTACAACACCCCCTTCCTATGAAGAGTGGCTTACTTGCGTAAGTTGTTGCCATTATATATTATGCTAAAGAAAATGTCTATTGTTTTTTTGGAAAATATTTGCATTTATTTGCGAAAATGTTACAATTCACAGCCGATTTAAAATATACATATATGTAGGGGCGAGCAATGCTCGCCCGCTTATTGATTTTTATATATTTATCGTGATATATTATA
>JGI20166J26741_11611362_pt1 | contig 11580 bp, 15 predicted proteins | sample TergutCu122P5_FD_26741 | JGI IMG/M metagenome (IMG submission 26741) | reverse complement strand
CAATATCATCTTCCGAAATGCTCAATCCATTCAGCAACTTAGTCAGGTACTCTTTGTTGGTCATCACAAACACTTTTTAGTTCTTATTCCAAGAAGTCTCGTTTGTTTGCATCAGTAATGAGCGACCAGCCAAATTCCATGCCGGGAAAAGATTTGCGATACCTTCGGTTACTTCACGTACAGGGCTTTCGTCCGAATATTTTTTAACCAAAGTGTGTCCATACATGACTTTTTCGGCAACACTTCCGGCAATTTTCTTGGCATCAATCGGAGTTTTCCAATAAGTATTGCCAAGCACTTTGCTTTCTGAGAAAAGAATAACGTCTTCTTCAAACGGATTTGAAGTTTTACGGCTTCCGTCTGCCAGTTCAAGCGTAATGTCTTGATCGATCAGGACTATTTGCAAGCCCTTAAAAATCTGGGACTGTTTGCTCAAATAAGCGTTTACAGCTTCCAAACTAGGAGCATCTTGTGTATTTGCAATATTTTGAATAAACGTTGCGCAACGTTTGTACACTTCATCCTGAAGAACAAGTTTTGCAAACGTATCCACGCTCATAAATGCAACCTTATAGTTTGCGCCAATGCTTTTCCCAATACGCAATGCCTCTTTGAAATCCTTTGTAAATGGCTTTCCGGCGGTACCGTCACTGTAAGAAGTGTCAACGCCTATTTTCTGAGTTGCCGGAATCTGATAATCAACATCATATTCCGTAACGATAGCTGCATTGTTTGAATTGGTAAATGTTACCTTTCCCATCGAAATTTGCTTCAATGCAATCCATTCTGCGCGAGCTGCAACGCCGTCCCAACAATACTTTGTATCTTCTGCCCAAAATTCGACAATCGCTTTCAAATCGGGTGAGTTCGACGACATGGCAATCATTATGTCATATTCTGTCAATTCATCTTCATGTTTTTCACGCGAAATGGAAATTTTTGGAATATCTCCCTGAATACGGCTGATAGCCTCACGGGTTTTACGAGGGATTGTAGCGCCCCTTGAAACCAAGTCGGCTGCAATTTTCAAGCCCGATTGCGCCTCAAGCATCTTCCACGTCAAAAGATTTGTTTCTTTGAGTGGGAAAAGAGTTGGATAATAGTAATCTTTCAAGTCGTAAGTGTGAATTACGGCTGCCATATCCTTTTCATTCAACCCTACCATTAATGACTTTTGCATACTTTTGATTTTTAGGGGTTAAACATAAATAACGCCTTTCAATGCTGTTTTTATCGCATCGGTTACTTTAGGTGCGTTCGATTCACGTATCACACCGATTACCCACGCCGATACAAACAAGTTGCCATTTTCAACAATATCCTCATTTGAACCTGCAAAAGCAACAGGCGTTACTTTCAAGTCTTTGTTTACACCTTTTGTTTCAAAGGCGCAAGTATCTGCGGCAATAGCCGCTCCAAGCGTTGCTTCAACGGTAATTACGTCTTTTGTTGGATTTGATTTGTCGATTTTAGTAATCGCCTGCCCGTTAGCATCACCAGCGGCAAAATAATCGCCTGCCTTGAAATGACTACCTTTGGCAACTTCATACGTTGTTTTCGTTGCGGTAGCGGCAGTTATGATTTGTGCTGTCTTGCAAACTTCAAACATTCCTTTAGACCCTTTACCTATTGGCGTTCCCTCAAACAACGCAGAACCTCCCAAGTTTGCAACCGATACGGTTACGCCACCTGGAATGTCGGCAACACGGTGAAGTACACACTTCACAACGCGGTTGTCTTTTTCTCGTTTAATTGTTAGTGCCATTTATAAATTAAATTAACTGTTAAACATCAGTCATCCCGAAATCTATTATGGAATTTAGAATGACTTAAATCTCTTTTCCTGAAAACAGTTTGTTGTCAGGTTTTTGGCTTGCCACATAATCGGATACACCGCTCGAAACACCTTGTTCATCCTTTACAGTGAAAAGTGGTTTCGATTGTTCTCCCAATGCAGCGTTTGCCACGTTTTGATTTGAGGTTGTAATGGCGGCTTCTTTTTCGGTCAAGTATTCATTAAATGCTTCGTCCGTATCAAATTGCATCCGTCCAAAGTCTTTCAGAGTTTGAGCCTTAAAGTTTTCGTCTTTGCAACCAGTCAATTTGTCGTTCAAAGATTGAAGCCTTATTTTGGCAACATCCTGCGCTTTGTAACCATCCAAAGCTGCCTGAAATGGTTTCACAGCCTCAGAAACAGCGGCTTTCACAATAGCAGAAATATCCTTTTCATTGACTTTTGAATCATCATCATTGCCACCTTCGCCTTCCGTTTTTGAGTCTTTCTTTTCCACCAAATCAAACCTCTTTTTCAAGTTTGTTTCAAAAGTTTTACGAGCTTCAGTCGCCTCTTTGTCCACATCAGACCGAAATTCCTTAATAAATTCATTGACTTGTACATCCGTCAATTTATCAATAAGGGCTTTCGCTTCATCTTCGGTTAAACCCTGTAACGCAAGCGTGCGCGCCAATTGGGTTAATACGTCTTTCCGCGCTCCTGTAAATTTTTTTGTCAGTAACGCCAAAATCTCTTCAATTTTCATTGTGATTTTTTTAAATTATACATCGTAATCAAAACAGTGCAAAAATAATATGTATCACAATAATACAACTACTCTTACACGACAACTTATTCATTAGTTATTCACATCGTGCCTGTCATATTAGTTAAATAATTATAAAGCAATTGTTTTATTAAATATAATATCTATCTTTGTATGAAAAAAGAATTTGATTTTGAAAACTTGGCGACCCGATACGGCTTGCCGGTTGAGTTCGTAACAGAACTATACGAAAAGGTTGTGGACAAGGACAATTTCGGGAGTGCCGTCCGAATGTTCGCCGATGGAACAATGCCGTATGATATGGCAACTGGCAAAGAACCAATCAATGTTGCCGAATTACGCCACAAGATTGCAACCGAACTTATAACGCAACGGGGCGACCAAAAGGCAAAAGTCGTGGCGGCATTGGAAGAACAACGCAAAATTGTTGATTATTACAATGGTTGCAAGGCGTTGTTTTTATCAAAGACGGACATTTGGTTGCCTTTGCCCTATTTGAGCCGAAACAAGGCGGTATTTACGCCGCTAACAATGAAGTGATGCCGAACTTCAAATGGAATCCGCACCAATGGTTGGGGCGTTTGCGCAAACTAAATAAGGCATTTTATCGTGAAGTGAAAAAAGCGGCGTATGCCGATGATAGAAAACTATTTGATTTTAATATACCAAATGGCAGTACACAGGACAATAATTAACGGCAATTCACGCCAAAAAGTGATGAATGGCAATACCGTTTACCACGTTAAGTTTGGCGATGATACGCACGCTTATTTCGGTTCAATAGCCGCGATATTCGACACGTTCCCACCCGAAAGGTTGGGCGTGTCAAAGTCCCGGTTGTGGTCTTTCGGCATTATGCCGGAACGACCGTACCGGAACAAGATTTGCACCATTTACCGTGGTGAAATACAGAGAAAAAAAGGAAACCGTAAAAATTCAAAGTTATGAATAAGATTGATTTAACTAAAATGAAGGGTGAAGAATTGTTTTTTCACTTCACAAACGAACACGCCGATAAAGATTATGCAAGTGTTGTTGCGTTACTTCCGTATGCAACAACTTGGGATAACAAAAAGGCATATTCTATTTTGGAACGTGTTGTGAAAGAAAACAAGACATTGATTGCTGTTTATCCCGAAATTGACGACATTGATACATCTAAAATGGAACTTGTCGGCGGTATTATTGATGGCGAAATGTATATTTCAAATGAACCCTATTTCAAAGAACGAATGTAAGTAATCATTTCGTTGTAAATTTCCGGCATATACTTTTTGAACACTTCATTGCCGATAAAGGTATTTTCAAAAGCGTGTGCCAAGTATTCGGCTTCCGATTTGCCGGATTGTTTGAAATATTTGGTTGAATGTCCATCGCCGTAACTTATGACCAATGATTTAATGGTGTCGCGGGTTGAACCGATTTGTTCCATAACATCGTATTTGGTAATGCCGTATTTGGTAAATGTATCATCTTTCATTCGCCAAATTCTTGATGATAATTCGGTTAATTTTTGGTCAATATATGCAACCATTGACATTTTCTTTTCAACTTTTTCATAATACCAACTTTTGTCCTTATCCCATTTTTGCACCCAAACTTTATATGTGGATTGCTTTTTAAGGTATGCGATTTGTTTTGCCCGTAAATCCAAAACCTCTTTTGATGTACGCAAGTTCCTTTGCCAATCAATACCGTGTCCGTATTCGTGATAAACAACGGCTTTTCGTTCCCAAACTGATTTTGCATTTCTATCGGAATTAAACAAATGAACCGTTTTATCCGATGGCGAATAATACGCCCCTTTGTTGGCATTTGACAATTTTAGTTTTATCGGATTGGCGGGGTCTATTAAATCAAAGAATCGTTTATCAAACGTATAGTCTTCACCGTGTAAATAATTGCTTTTACCGCTCAATTCGCTTGGCATATTAACGGACGGGGCTTTGCTTGGGTTTAATATTAGTTGCTTTAAGGTTTGTAATTCTTGTCTTTCATCCCAACGCTTTTGAATGTTCGCTTTTTGTTCTTCGGTTTTACCCACTTGTGTTGTTTTTGTCGGGGCAATATACTTCAAGCCGTCCGCCAACGTGCCATTCACGAAGTTATCACGTATAAAATAGGGCGTTGAACTCCAACCGGCTTGCCGTTCTTCATTTTCGGCAACCCAATCTTTGAAACCTTGCGGAAAGTCGGTAACGGCATTCTTTGGCACAAGTTTTTTATACTCTTTGCCGTATAAAGCACTTTTCAAGTCGGACAATTCTTGTGAATCAAATGTTTCTTCATCCATAAGAATTGCCGTCATATAACACCGGCATTGCGGATGCCAACCTTTGAACTTGAACCATTTTGGGTATCGCCCGACAAGGCGTTCACATATTTTGCACTTATAAACGGGGTCGTGGTTCGACCGGTTCACCTGAAAGCCAACAACAAAGTCAAGTTGTTGCCAACGCAACCAATCCGATTCACGGTAAGCCATATTGACTTCGGAACGGGTCAATCGCATTGCATTTTTGTAACTTGACCGGTACACACCTTGTCCGGGGTGAAATGCTTTTGCCACTTTCGACAAAACAAGGTTGCCGCGCTTATCACGCACACGCCGGAACAAGCGGTCGGGGTCTTGTAGATTTTGCCGTACATCCTTTGAAAGTTGTTGTGCGCTGCGCCCTTCACCAAGCCCGACATCAAGCCCCAATTCAAGTTGGTCTTTGTATTGCCCAATATACTTCCATACTCGTTGGGATAAGTCAATTCCGTTGATTTTTCTTTGCTGAAATGTTTGTAAGGCATCTAAATTGCGGTCTTGCATCTTGTTTAACCGTGCTTTGGTCAATTTTGATGTATCCATTATTGAAGCAACAAATTCATCGTTCTTTTGGCAAGCATAAAGCCATTGTTTGCGTGAACCATTGGCAATGACGGCGGTAATGTTATCGGCAAGCCCATTGATAATTTTTTGGGCGTGTTTTTTGGTTTTTGGGTAATCATCGAAAGAAAAAGGCTTTTCGGGATTGTAGTTTTCTTTGCTTGCTACATTGGTAATTTCCTTTGTTGCACGCGAAAACAAAGCATCAACCGCCACCGTATATTGTTCGGTCAAACGGTAATGCTTATTATCGAATCCTTGAAACGAAAATGTCTTTATCTTTCGTTGTTTAGCCATTACGCATCAAAAGTTGGTTCACCAATCACAAAGGAATTTTCACGACTTGATTCTTCTTGTATCTTTTCAAACGTATCTTTCGGATTTGCCGAAAGCCCAATTTTTTCTACAGATTCTTCTTGTGAAATTACCGCCTTGTTTCCGTTGGCAGTCATCCAATAGTTCAATTCGTCAATCTCATTGGTAAGCATATACGGCGTGATTTCCGGTTCGATTTCTATTACATCGCATTCCTTTTCCAATGTGGTGTTAAACTTGCCGATATAGGCTTTTATCACGTTCACACGGCGTTGCAAGTAATCATCAAAGATTTCTTTTTTGTCTTGCACTTTCAAATGCGCATCCATAAACAATAATTTCAACGCAATGCCGGATATTGCCCCAAGCCCCTTGACCGAATCAAACGAAATATCCGGCGTTTGGGTAATGGTGTAAATCATTCGCAAAAGCGTTTCCACTTCCAATTTAACCGATTCCGGTGCGCTTTGCCAAGACACATATTGCATTGTTGCACCTTCTTCACCCTCAATTACCGCACCAGATTCGCCTTTTTTTGACCAACCGTTAATTTGCCCCGTTACAAATATTTTAGGGCTTGCGTGGTAATCGTTTGTGTCGGCAAAGTTCGACAAAAGCGTTTCCAAGCGGTCAATCAGCGAATCGACATCTTCCGTTTCAAAGTGGTCTTGGTGTCCGTAAATAACCGGTATTTTGCCGATAGATATTTGGCGCGGGTATCCTTCGGCAACATCAAAGCCGTTTTCATCACGCTTCCAAAGCCAATGTTCGGTGTCGGTGTACGTTTCGAAGCAGTCAATGGCTTTACCATCGCCCGCCTTTTGGCTAAATTCACGCGAAAACGCAACCATATCGCCAGTTTCATCCCAATATGGATAAAGTGTGTCGCCAAATTCGGGTAAAAACAATGTACAACGCAATTTGTACTTTGAATCAAAGCCGTAATTGGCATTTTTCTTTTCGACCGGATACCATACTTCGGCACATTCCTTGAACCCGAATATTGCACGCCCGATTTTTCGGTTCAATGAATTGGTTTTGTTGTCGTACAAAATACGGTTCAATGCCTTAACAACCAATTGTTGGTTGTCATTTTCGGGGGTTGCATTGTAAGCCACCGGATTGCCGAAACAAAAGGACACGGCACGTTTGATAATTAACTTTTGAATTGCCAACTTGATACGGGCAACCTTTTCAATCTTGTAGTTGGAAGATTCGCCACCGGTATCAATAACCTTTTGCGCTGAATTGGCATCGTTGTCGGCATCTACTTTCACACGCTTGTCGGGGCGCAATATCGGGTCGTTGATGTCGTGCAATTTCGGGTCAAGTGCCTTTTGTGCGCTTGCCACATCTGGTTGCGCCACAAACCTCCTTGATTTTAGTTCCTGAATAACTTTATTCGAGGTGTCTAACTTAAAAATATCTTCAATCTTCATATTCAAAAAGTATTATAGTGATACATATTAATAGCCAAAAAGTCCGGCAACGTCTTGTTTAACTCGTTTTTTTCGTTTTTCAACCGTACCAGTTAAGGCATCAGGTGCGTCATCGTGTTTGTTTTTACCGACTTTCAAGTAACCATTTATTGCGGTGGCAAACTCCGGGAATAAGCGTAACCACCCTTGCGGCATAAATGTAAGGTTTTGCACACTTGCCGAATTGATATTGATGCGCACATCTTTGTTTTCGGTTTGATGAAACCATTTGAATTTTGTTTTTGCATTGCCCACCAACCGGCATTGTTGTTCCACGTTTCGTGCATAACCACGCCCGCCGTTGTTGGATTCAACAACACATTCTTGTACTTGATGCTTGGTAAGCATTTGAGCAAGTGTTGGTTCGGTATATTCCATCGGCTTTTGGGTGTACATCACATCAACAAGGTAATTGCCAATTTCGGTTTCATCGTATATAATAGCACATAGGAAATCCGCGCCGGTGTCGGCGGTGTCCACGTATGCCTTACGAATACAATATTGCGTTGCCGGTTTGATTGCATATTCCACAAAGCCCATTTCGTACATAAGCCCCTCGCTTGGTTTCGGGTCTTGTTGGTACAAAGAAGTAAAAACGTGTGGATTCCTTACCCGTATTGATTGCAGTTTTTCAAGCGAATGGCGTTGTGCCCAAAGTGCTTCACCCTCGTTTCTTGGGTCGTATTCGGTCGGTGCACCCTCTTTGATTGCCCTATATATGACAACCACCCAACCATTCGGGTTTTCAGTTGGGTCGTAAATACCTTGTTGCCTTAATAATGTACCGGCAAGGTCGTCTTCGTGCCAACGGGTAAATACAATCAGTTGTTGGCTATCATTGTGCAAGCGTGTTTCGGCAACTGTATCGTACCAATCGGCAACACTTTCACGCACCACCGGCGACCAAGCTGTTTTTGCATCCTTGTAAATGTCGTCCATAATCAACACATCGACCGGATCGCCTGTTAATGCACCGCCGACACCCACCGTTTTGAAACCGCCACGAAACCCGACAATTTCACATTCATCAGCATTACGCAGCCACGAATCGGAAACGGTAATCACATTGCTACCATTCAAGCACGTACTTGGGAATATGGCGTGGTATTCTTCATTGTCGATAATACGTTGAATTTCACGGTTAAACTTTCTTGCTTTGGGTGCATTGTATGAAACAATCGCAACCTTTGTGTCGGGATTTTTGCCCAAAATAAACGCCGGTAATCGGCGTGTCGAACCCTCACTTTTTCCGTGTTGGGGCGGCATAAATACCATCAACTTTTTGATTTTGCCTTGTGAAAATTCGGTCAATTTGGAATAATACCTTGTGTGAAAGTCCGCCGGTCGAAATGTCGGCATTGTGGAAAGGGTAAAGCGCAATAAGTCCGCCCGACTTTCTCGAACCAAGCGTTCTTGCAACGCACCGAAATATGTTACCTTTTCCTTTCGTGTCATTATCAAAAAATATATTTCAAAAAGGCAAAATGCTGTCTTATAAGCAAATAGCAAGTATCTTCATCATTAGCATACGCTTCACGTTCAAAAGATATGTTGCGATATGCTTGTTTGCCGTAAAAGCAAAGTTTCACAAGCCATTCAAATACATAGAGAACATAAAAAGGCACAAACAACAATTCTTGCATTTGCCTTGTATGGATTGTTTCGTGCCGAATAGTGTGTGCTGTTACGGTAACACCCTTGCGGACAAATAATACCCCAAAAAGGTTTATTGCTTCAAAATCCTTGAATGGAATAATGGTATTTTCAATGATTTTCATTTTCCCAATTTTCTTTCAAGTTCAACAATACGCGCGTCCAATTCGTCATCGGTCAAGTTGGTAAACAGGTCTTTTCCATCCTTACCTGTTATTTCACTTTTTACAGGAGCATCGAAGCCAAGCATACTGTTAATTGAATCCAATGCACGCTGCTTGTCGAATAACTTTATCTTGACTTCCTTGCCATATTTAGTTTCTTTGGTAGTAACTTCTTGAATGATTGATTTTTGTTCTTTGGTAAGATTTTCAAATTCTTTCAAAGTCATCCATCCATCCCGAAGTTGACCAGCGTCTGCAAAGGCAATCTTTTCGTGTTCTTTCAACACTCGCAGCGCAGAAATTCCGGCGGTTTCCGCAAGATTGTCTTTGAGGTATTTAATTCGCTCTTGTACCTTAACATTTCTCAACAAGCGACTTCCGGCTGCATACGCCGTCTTTTCGCTATATCCGGCTAATACACAAGCCTTTGTTGCGTTAAAATGCAAAACATATTGATAACAAAAGCGTTCTTCTTTTGCCGTCAATTTTACTTCATCAATATTTTCATTTGCTTTGATAGTTTCCATAATTGAATGAATTGATTTGCATTTCTGCTTTTTCCTTGCCGATAATGGAACGAATAAGGTCTATTTGGTGAACGCACATTGAATTTAAGCGGTCAAGCCAATCAACCAAAAACATTTCATCATCGGCAATACTATCAACAAGGGCGTTTTGTGCTTTTGCAGATAGATAGTTTTGTTTTGCAATTTGCATAATTGTTTCGCCGATTTCGCTTGATTTCTTCTTTCGGGCAAGTTGCTTGGCAATGGCAAGCATATAACCGGTACGGGCGTGATATACGGCAATTTCTTTGCCACGCTCGATTGCACCGTTTACTTCATCGTGAATAAGCGTTTCAAGTTCGGCTTGCATATCGCCACACTCTTTTTTTATTTCATCAAAGGACATAATGTTATGAATTAAGGTTTGACGAAAACATTTTCACCCGAAACAAAAACGGGCGGTTGGGTATTGCCCGACAATATGCCAATCCACACCTTGCCGGTAAATAATACTTTCAGGCGTTCAATCAATGTTGGCTTCCAACACGATATACATTGTTTTCCATCACACCAAACGGGTAACGGTAAACATTCTTCATCCGTCATATCGGACGGCTTTTGCAATACCTTTGTGGATTGCGGAAAATTTATCGGTTTCATATTTCAAATGTTGCAAGTGTCTGGGTCAATTCCAATGATAAAATCGTATTTCATAATCAACCAATCATTATTTATAACTCTTCAATTTTAGGTTGTTCGGCATCGTATGTTGTTATCCATACTTTTGCGTCTGTAAATGATGACTTTGTTTCGATTGCATTAGAAACCATTTGTCTAATTTTGTTTGCACAATTTTCCCTTTGCTTTTGGCAAAGTTGGTCGGCGAAGTTTTGCAGGGCTTCGGGGAAAAATTTCATATCAATAGCACGCCCATAGTCCATATCTGACAAACTCTGATTTTCAATATATTCATCTTCAAATTTCTTAAAATCACTATATTTTTTTAAAAATTCTTTTAATTCCATAACTACTTATTATTTAATTGGTTAATAAATTCTTCTACATACAAACAATTTTCAGTACAATTCAACTTATAAGTTGAACAAGTTCCGTCATCTTGTAACAGATTACAAGTGTTAATATGTGCCTCAATCGCCTTTTCCTGCATTTCCTGCTCGGCGAGTTCAACGGCTTTGGCAGCATCTTTTTGATACTGCTTTGACTGAAACGTACATTCAATAAATTTCTTTGCTTTTTCGCTTTTCATATTATTTTAATTATTAATTTTTAATTTGAATGAATAAACCCACACAAACGGATTTCTTTCCCACGTGCCTTTGCCGTTGATGTCATTTATTAACCTTTCGTATGCTTGTTTTGGCGTATAGTACATATTTGGATGTTTTGATATTTGATAAAAACTTTCGTATGGTGGCACAGCACCAACTCTGTGTTTTATTCCCTCTTTAAAACAATCCAAATCACTTATATCCTGCAACCGCTCGCAGCGGACAGCGGTTATTTCAATGAAATATCTTGCTTGCTTAGCTGCCATTGTACGGGGATTTCCCCATTTACAGATAAGATGGTCGCCCACATATTTATCATAACGATATATAATTCTATCATCATCAATAAAAAAAGGCTCTTTGATATAGATATTTTCGCCGACTTTGTAGCGGGGTTTAAATTCCTTACTTTCTCCTGTCGCCTCTACAGTGCCATTCCAACCTGTCAATGTACTGTCTAATGAGCGCGGAAATTTATCGTCATTCCATAATCCGTTATCATCGGGCTGCGGATTTACTATCCGCCGCGTTTGCCACTCAAAATCACAGCCACGAGCCGCAATTTCTTTTGTTTTCCATTCTGTAAATAATATTCCTTTCATTGTTCGTATTTTTTAAGAATTTCATCAACTTTTTGCACTAAAGACCTGAAGTTTGAGTTATACTTTACTTCGTCATTGTATTTTTTAGAATAGTAAACAATTGATGTATGGTCTCTTTTGACATATCTCGAAATGTC
>JGI20166J26741_11611251_pt1 | contig 11580 bp, 8 predicted proteins | sample TergutCu122P5_FD_26741 | JGI IMG/M metagenome (IMG submission 26741) | reverse complement strand
GACCCAACCCGCTCACGTGAGATGCCCAGTTGCTCAGCTATTGATTTAGCCGAAATCCGGCGGTCTTCCAAGATTAGCTCGTGAATTTCATCAATAATCTCCGGGGTGGTCACTGTTTTGGGTCGTCCAGGACAAGGCACATCACAGGTGGAAAAACCACCACGTTTAAACTGGGCCACTCAGTTTTTGACGGTGGCATACGACGGTGCATGTTCCCCTAATGTTTCTGTTAGAATGGCGTGAATTTCCTTCGGCGCCTTGCATTGCAGAAGAAAAAAACTTTGTGATAGCTCGCGTCTCGATGTTGTTGAAATAGCGCGCGTCGCCTAACATGCTTCCTTTCAGCCTTTGTAACAAGAAAAGACTTGCAATTCGGCACATGAACAGACCCTTCTTTCTAGCGACACTATCGATTCCGTCCTACGACATCGGGAAGTAGGTCGGGCTAAGGACTTATCAGCACCCCCTCTTATAAACATTATACGAGCAAATGTGCCCGCCGAGCGTGCCGTGCGTCTGGGTTCGGTTTTCAAATGGCCTCCCTGTACTTTGCAACTCTTACTTCAAGACATACTCTTTCGCTGTTTGTTCTTAGGCGTCAACAATACACACTGTGCACGCACAACAATGAAAACCTTCACACGTACCTGACAAATTATAATTCTGTATATTTTGCCTTGCAGTCTGCTTTCAACTTTGAAAATGAGCCCACAAGAAAGAACCTTTCAAACTACACGCAAGGTCGGTACGTCTGTTCACCCGTCCGTCAGTTGTATCAACACCTTCAATCATTAAAAGAAGAAAGATTCAGCTTTCAAGCGCCCAGTCATAACAACGAATGGCGGCGTGGAGGCACAGTGCCACACATTCTTAACGTTGCCACTACATGGACGTGACTGGATAACTACGAGCTTCAGCGGCTTTAACAGCGAGGAAACTCCCCTGCTATCGGCGGACTAGAGGATGGTAGCCTAAGATCCTCTCTGGTCGCGAACACTCCGCCCACTTCGGTCAACCTGTCACGCCGGTAGACAACAATAATCACAATTAATACCAGTGCAGCAGCTGATCCAACCCCTCGCCATTATTTAAACACATAAAACTGGCGGAACAGCGAGGTTTTGCCGGCTCCAACTGGGACGAAAGAGTCGGGCGCTCCACGCGTCAAAGTCGGTCCGACCGCATAACGCGGAAGTTTTTTTTTTCGCTCTCCCACTTCGGCGTGGCTGTACATGCTGCAACACCACACATGTCTTCGTGTTCTTGAAACACTTCTCAGTGCACTCCCAGCGGCATGATGAAAAGACGCGTTTTACGAAATTGTGCTGTAATGCAGCCACTAACCCTTTGAAGACCGCCGCGTGTGCGACAGAGAGATGCCTAATAACACTCAGATATACAAGAGCAAACGAATGGGAGAATCATGGGAGACGTGACAGATACTTTTTCGGGAGTGAGAGAGGGGACAGAGTGAAAGAGCATCACTTTTTTACGACGCTTCCACGATTCTAATTTAATGGAGTACATCGCACTGCGCTTGTGGACTAGTTTCTGTCTTCCAGAATTCGCCAGTCTGTCCTTACAACATGAACAACATGAAGATGAGGAAGTCAGAATGTTAAGGCGCTAGATTTTTGAAAGAGAGTCAAGAAATTTTTATTTACGGGTTAACAATCTGATGGTTCCTAAAGGAAATAAATTAAAGTTTTCTTCTTCTTATACTTCAATCTTTTGAATGGTTGGCAGCTTTCCATCTGGAATTGTTACAAACCATTCTTTCCATTGCTGTATAACTGTCAGCTCCTGTGTTTCTGGAGACTTGCTTTAAGTACTGTAGTCGAGGTCTTCCCACGGCCTTCTTTCCGGATATTGCTCCTTCAAGGATGTTTACTACAAACTCGTTATTCCTAATTGCATGAACTTTTTTTTAAGGTAATCTTTCTTCTTTCGCCCTTTGATAAACTTCATCACTCGTTATTCTATCTGTCCATTTTATTTTTAGATAAAATTAAAGTTTAGGAAGATGAATCCTGAAGGCTGAACAAGAAGCATGCAGTTCGTCTTAAGGGACGTGGACACACATAGCAACCACTTTGCTTGAAACGGCTTAAGATGTTTGAACGTCTCGCTCTTCGATAACGTCGCACCTTTAATTCTACTAGGAAGACCACTGCAGCAGGTTCGCCCGAAATGTTGGTAAATATCCTCCCATTTACACAGCGCCGCCATATCCCAGATAACATCACAGCCAGAGTCGTGAGACGCTCACGTCCCTGTGTACGTTACTTCGTCTGTTGACGCTTTGCCACGGTCTGTTTCACATCTCTACCCCCGATTAAAGGAACGGGTAGATAAATCGGAGGTACAGCGGAGAGAGATGGCTAGCTTCGCCTGTGTTCCCCGCGGGGCTGCTTGGCCACAAACACACCGCACGCGTCGGCCCACAGATAACCAGTTGCACAGGCAATAATGGCTACTTGCGTGCTGGAGTCAGACCTCAATACTTTTTACAGCACTTGGCATTAAACGATTGCCAACGGTCGGTGCCGGTGAATGTCCAGCACTGTGCCACTGAAGTCCTGCAGTGAGACACATCAGCGGGGCCCAGTTCGAACCTCGGCAGCGATATCCACTATCATGACCATAGTTCATCCTCGTTTTCCCACACTGCGATGACAGAAAGGACGCAAACACTGCCAGCACCACTTCCTTCCAGGTCCTCTCCAAACCAAACACACGCAACACAAAAAGAATGTTAGGCCTTACCCATAATCAGAACTACACGGACGCACAAGATGACTAGAAATTTAGGCACCCTGAAAATTCCGAATGCTATGTGCCTATTTTAAAATTGTAATAGGATACGTTCCGTCCTAATTTGAACGTCTGCAATGAACAAATTCCATGGAGCGCGGCCGCTTTTGAGAAGCTAACAGCCGCCTGGCCTCCGGTGATCTGTCTGCCCTTCATAAGTTCCGTCTTCCCACACCATCACTCATCCCAACTTCCGTGATGATTATGCATCTTCCAAGACAACTTTCTGCAGCTTCCCGTTACGTCATCCTTTTTACGTCCTAACTGTTACCTTCAGCAACACATTCTCAAAACAATCTGAATCTATGCACATCCATCAGTAAGACACCAAATTTCACGCTCACGCCAAGTTATACATCTGTAACGTGTTAAATTAAGATATGAAATTCTTACCTGGAACATTTTTATGGTTCGTGTATATTAAATTAAAAACACGCAGAATCCGTTCTCATCGCGTGATGATGATGACATAAATTTATTACATGCGAGCAAACGCGCCATGATGATGATAAAGTCTTCAAGTAGCAGGCAAATTCAGATATTTAGTAAAGGCGATTGTAAATTAAAATTCCATACACAAAGAAATCATATTCAGTTTCAGGAATTCTGCCAATCGCTCGGTCCAGAATCTTCTATATTCCGTGTGCAACTGAAAAAAAAAACCCCTGCAGATTAACCCTTTAAGGACGAGACGTATCTGTCTTACATAAGGACTCAGTGCGTACCGCGCTGTAAACACAGTGCTTCGGTTATAAAAACCAATCGGTTAAATGATGTATAAGACAAAAGGTACTGTTTGTTCTGAGACCCACACAAAACACATTAATGCAATGTAATCAGCATGCAGAATTTTTTAACGTTGAACCTGGTGGTAAATAAAGTAACCACCGGTAGGCTTAAAAAGGTTAAAACACACACAAGTAACAACCTGTTTTGTAAGGGTGTAGAACGTAGTTTCTCACATATCATTAATTACATATGCTGAGGAAATTTGGAAACAATGTGCTAAGGAAAACACGTGACCCTAATATGAAGGATCAGGGAACTAAATAAAACGAAACACATATTCAAACTTTAAACCAGAAAACCTGCACGATTAGATCTAGGTGAAGATGGTGGATAATACTAAATTCGAACTGACACGAGATATGGTCAGCATGTGTAAGAGGGCAGGGACCAGTGGCGAATGACTCGAACCGCAAAATAAATTCTGAATCCACCCGACTAGCTGTGTATCCACTAACTGCTGCAGAACTGAACTTCCTGAAGACAGACTGCGAATGGTCATTATTCAATGTAACAAGATATTTGGCTCCATTACATGCAAATATACGCACTACGCTACAAACCGGCAGGTCGCGGGTTCGACTCCCGATGGTGTCATTGGATTTTTTCAGTGGCATAATCCTTTCGGTCGCACTATGGCCTTGGGGTCGACTCAACCTCTAACAGAAATGAGTACCAGGTGTATTTCCTGGGGTAAAGGCGGCCAGTGCGTAAGGCTGACAACCTTACCACCATCCTGTGCCGTTGTCAGAAACTGGGAACCTTAACTTCCTGGAACCCTCTGGGCCACTCCAGGCCTGTAACGGGACTGCTTTACATTTACCTTTTACATGCAAATACATGGGCAGATGTAAAATAACGCGCTAGAATCTGCACTGTGCAAAATTGGACATTCTCGTAACGGTTACTATCCGTACCTGAAGATGGAGGTAGTAAGATGGCGCGAAACTTTTCAGCCCTCTATCAGTCAGTCACAAGACATCATATCGCAGCTCACAGCCAGCTTCAGAATAGGCGGGGGGCTGAAATAATTCAGAACAGATAACAAAACCACGTTTCCTGGACGAAGCATATTCTCTGGTTTACAGAACACAGAGTCAGAACGTGGTCAGAACTGCAGCGCGTCTCGGTCAGCGTTGTCAGAAATCCTACAGGCTCTTTCGAAACAGAACATGAACCGCCTGACAAATTCAGGATTGTTATTAGATGACATCTGTCGCCTAGAAGAGTCTGCATGTGCAGAGAAACTGCTCCTAATGAGGTCACCGGAGTACGGTTACAATCTTGTTTTCTGGTTTATCTCCAGCTGCCAACCAAAAAAAAAAAAACTGATGATCTAACCAATCGCACGCAACAAGAACGTGACATTCATTTATAATCTAGAACGTTGGCAGAGCATTTTAACCTAGTTTAAGCGTGCATCCTCTCGAATACCTGAGCGGCACTCAGGCTACAAAGAATCGATATAACTGGAAATTACCGATTTGGCAGATCAGTACCGTGACGGACAACGGTGCGTTCACTCTGTCAGTACCGTACTGGACACAGTCTGATACTAGAGATGTAGTCCGCTTTTTTTAAAGTTATTTTTTTTACAAATGCGACGTTTCGGGAGTTGGATCTACTCTTGTCTTGTAGTTATTAGTCATTATGCAGTACTGACGAAGTGTGATTGTGTAATTTATTTCAGCTGCTCCCGTAATTTCTGCAAGTCCCTCACAAATATTTAGTCCCTTCTTTTGACCCTTTAAATAACAACAATACACATACACCTGCGACCCCGCCCACAACCACAAATCTCTGCCGTTTCCTCAAACAGTATGTTTGTGCTTTATGTGATTCTCGGAATAAACAGCAGCTACAGATGTCCTTACATACAATGTTGTAACAATACTGCATTATTAAAGCTTCCGTTTTGTGGCATTCGTTTTCAACCAAATTTGCTAAACGTCTTTTATGGTGTTAATCTTCAACGAAAACGTGTTATATGGAATTCATCTTGAACTAAAACGTGTTTTATGGCATTTATCTTCAACGAAAATGTGTTTTATAGCATTTATCGTTACGGAAAACGTGTTTTATAGCATTATCTTAAACGAAAACGTGTTTTATGGCATTTATCTTCAACGAAAATATGTTTTATGGCATTTATGTTCAACCAAAACGTGTTTTATGTAATTTATCTTTAACGAAAACGTGTTTTACGTAATTTATTATTAACGAAAACGTGTTTTATGGCGTTAATCTTCAATGAAAACGTGTTTTATGGCATTTATCTTCAATGAAAACGTGTTTTATGGCATTTATCTTCAACGAAAACGTGTTTTATGGCATTTACCTTCAACTAAATTTAGGAAGCAGAATCAGCTTCCCTTAAATTATATCCCATGAGCGGCGCTACACCTGGCATGCCGGCAAGTTATTTGAACTTACACACTTAATGCTCACGCATTAAAGCGACGGTGTTGGGAAGCACGTGACACAGTGCCACGTCACGTACGCACTTGTGGTAATAACAACAGTATCTAAATTAACGCAGCTCGTTCTCTGAAGATCACAAAGAAGCTGCATGGAGATGTTCGAACACCATCTGTGCTGCTTTCGGACAGATGCTATACGGATTTACATTCCGAACTGCCTGAGCGCTTCGGCCTTTGTCCATCGTGTGGCGTTCCAGAACTACAAAATAGAATCCAGCATACATAAAGGTCAGAGAATTGCATCTCTCTCCGTCGTCACATCCAGGTTCCTGAACGGTGTCTATGGCGTTCGCAAAACTGAGAAAAGCGACTTTCAGCCTCCTCATAAGTCCGTCCGTCCGTCCGTCCGCATGGAACAACTAGGCTCCCACTAGAGGGATTTTCATGAACATTGATACTTGAGAACTTACGAAAATCTATCGATAATAATGAAGTACCACTACAATCTGACAAGAAAAACGGGCACTTCACATAAAGACCTTTGAACATTTATGATCATATCTCGCTCAGTTCTTCTTAGAGGAAGAAATGTTTCGGACAAAAGTTGTAGAGGAAATCAAAACACGCATTTTATGGTCAGTAACTTTCTTTTCGAAAATCGTGACGTTTATGCGATAATGTGGAAAAAATGTGGTACAGCCAGGCAGGCCACAGATGACAGTACGGCGCATGCGCATTGCATGCTTCACATCTAAGACGAGAAACACCCACACACACACACAATATGTGACACTTACTGCCTGTCTCGTTACTTCCACAATGTCAGGCGACGGACACAACCGAAAGGCCAAGCAGCCCTGCGCCATGCGTCAGCTAAGTCCCCATGTTTAAAGGTTCAGAACCTCGGGGGGCAGTAGAGCAAACGAACACTGTACGTCACATGTGCTTGTTAACGTTGTCACTGGCGAAGACGCGAAACTTCCGCCGGTGTGACAGAAGGGCCGGATTTACATATAAGCTGTACAGGCTACAGCTTATGAGCCTGGACAGCGCAGTCGGTACAGCGACTCGCTAAGGGCTGGACGGTCCGGGATCGAATCCCGATGGGGGCGAGATTTTCCGCACCCGTCCAGACCGGCCCTGGGGGCCACCCAGCCTCCTATAAAAGGGTACCGTGTCTTTCGCGGGGGTAAAGCGGCCGGGGCGTGGCGTTGACCACCCATCACACCTAGCGCCGAGGTTAAAGAAAGAGTAGTGCTATACCTTTATTCCACCTCTGGACCTTCGTGGTCTGTTATGGTGTGAACTTCACCTTTTTTTTCTTTCTTTACTTTACAAGCTACAGCTTAGACCTCAAATTACAATGGGCATCTCTAAAAAATTAAATGCATTGGTACATAATAAAAATTACAATATAAAATATTTATAATTATTGCCCTCCTACTACTACTACTACTCCTCCTCCTCCTCCTCCTCCTCTACTACTACTACTACTCCTCCTCCTCTTCTACTACTACTACCACCACTGTAACTACTACTACTACTTCTAGTACTATACTACCACTACCACTACAACTACTACTACTACTAATAATAATATAAGCCAGTGTTGTCCAAATTTTCTTGTCCGTGGAACCCCTTTCCAGACAAACACATTTCACGTTTCACGAAACCCAAGTCCTGATTCTCAGTTGGCAACACAGCCAAAGCAAAAAAAAAGAATGTACAGCGACCGCCTATTTGTTCCGCTTTTAGACAAATAAATTAACAATAAAACTTTATTGTCAGTTTAATCCATCAATAAACATTAGAAATCTCTATGTATTTATTTCTCAGTGTGACGAATGAGTTTTAAATCTAGTAATATGGGTGAGAGTGGTAATGTGACATCTGCCTACGGGTCCTGCTTATTTCTGTAGTCAGTGGTCAAGCAGTGAGGGGTACAGCTACACCTTTGCTCCCTTCCGGGTCTTCATGGTCTGTTCTAGGGTGAACTTTACCTTTACCTTTGTGTTATTATTATTATTACTATTCAACAATTAATAAAAATGTATGTATGCATGTAAAAAAGGTAACGCAATCCCTGCACAGGCCTGGACAGGCCCTGAGGGTTCCAGGAGATTGAGGCTCCCACATTTCAAGATAATCGGCACATGAAAGTGGTAAGGTTGTCAGCCCTACGCACCGGCCGCCTTTACCTCCAGGAAATATTACTGGTACTCATTTCTGTAAGTGGCTGAGTCGACCCCAGGACCATAGTGCGACCGGAAGGATTATGTCAATGAAAAATTCCAATGACACAATCGGAAATCGAATCCGCGGCCTTCCGGCTTGTAGCGCAGTGCCTCAACCAACTGCGCCACCGCGATGCATGCATCTAATGCAGCACTTCACAGGTACCCTTACATAAACTTGCAACGCTAATAAAACCCACAATTTTGCAGAGTGCGAGAGGCCTCTTAATTCTTGCAGCTGTGGAGCCACAACTCGCTTAAATCCGGCTCTGGAAACAACAGCAGAGGCTCAGAGTTGAAGTGGCGCACCTTCTGGTCTGCTCTGAGCAGAAGAGAGAAGTTTTGGTCAGCGGGATGATTGCGTTTTATGGGAGTGACTGATTAGCTTCACTTATTTGTCTGACTGGCTGTCCGTGTGTCTGACTGGCTGTCAGTGCGTCTGACTGGTTGTCAGTGTTTCTGACTGGCTGTCGGTGCGTCTGACTGTTTGTCAGTGTACCTGACTGGCTGTCCGTGGGTCTGACTGACTGTCAGTGTTTCTGACTGGCTGTCGGTGCGTCTGACTGGTTGTCAGTGTACCTGACTGGCTGTCCGTGGGTCTGACTGACTGTCAGTGTGTCTGACTGACTGTCGGTTTGTCTGTCAGTGTGTGTGACTGGCTGTCAGTGTGTCTGACTGACTGTCAGTGTGTCTCACTGGCTGTCATTGTGTCTGAATGACTGTCAGTATCTGACTGACAGTCAGTGTGTCTCGCTGTCTCTCGTAAATCGCTAACAAACCTGCCACGGAACCAACTAGTCCCAGTCACATGCCATTTTCACAACACATTTCTCTACGATCTACTTGTAGGCGCTTTCGCGTTTCTACTCATCGCCTATTAAATTCGCCCCGCCTCGCCCCACTAGCCCACCTGATCGCCTGAAACGTCTCCACAACCAACAAACGGATATTCATGAACCTGTACTCACTACAGTCGCTGTACACTGCAATGATACATTCCAATTTTTTTTAAATATAGGAATAAGAGTAGTAACGGAAACTACATAACTATCCGCCGGTGGCTCCGGGCGCATCTGAAGCGAACCTCGCATAACGTTCAACACTACACACACAGCTGAATTAAACACATACGAACACATGCAACAAAATTTCGCAGAAAGTCTCGCGGTTTTACAGATAATATTCGAATGGACATTTCCAAAATATCGAAGCCATAACGAAGCAAACGTGCATAATTGATTAATCCAGTTCACTACGCCACCACCCTTTCCCTAAGATCCATTTTAATATTATCGTCCAATGTCAACAACGTACTCATTCACCCTGTAGTCTGTCTTAAGACAGGGCCATAGCCTCTTCCAAAAAAGAGCTCCCCACAGAGTTTCGTCATTCACTTTCCAGTACCTTATCTTTATTTAGCCATCCAATAGCTGTTTACGTCTTCTTCCTCGCCTTCCCGTCACTTATAACCTTCCATCTTTCTTCCCTTCAATAACGTGTTTTAGAAGGCAGTCCCCACGCAAGCTCTGACAAATCCAGTTAGCTTTACTTCTTTTCATTGTCATGTTGGATATTGCTGTCCTACTGGATTCTATGTAACACTTCATTTTCCACACGATCGGTCCAACGGATCTCCATCCTTCTTCAGCACCACAATTCGAAACTTTCCAGGTATTTCTGATCTACTTTCCGAAGCGTCCAAGTTTCAGCATCCCACAATACTATGCTCCGAACGTAGCAATTTACTAGTTCCTTCCTTCAATTTAAGTCCAATTCCACTTGGCATGCCACCTACAAACTGCAGGACTACACAATTTCCATCCCCTTCATCCCCGCACATGTTGCTGTTCGTACGACGTTTTGAAAGAACACGGAACCTTACAGCAGCCGTCCGATCAACCATATCGCCGTCTGCATCGTAATGCCTATCTGGTAACGGTCCACAGCTAACCTAAACTAACCTGAACTAAACTCAACTAAATTAAACTAAACTAAACTAAAAAGTCTCGCCCCTAAGAAAGCCCAAACTTACTTAATTACTTACTTACTCACTCACTCCAAGCAGCAGAGTCCGTCTTGAGAAGCTAACCGGTTTTCAGTTAATCAAGAAATTCCCTCATTTTATGTATCCCGAAAGTTCATTACCGCATTCACAAGTGTCCACCAACTGTCCCTATCCTGAGCCAGCTCGATCCAGTCCACACCCCCACATCCCACTTCCTGAAAATCCATTTTAATATTATTCTCCCAACAACGCCTGTGTCTCCCAAGCGGTCACTTTCCCTCAGGTTTCCCCACCAAAACCCTGTATAGCCTCTCCCCTCCCCCATAAGAGCCACGTGCCATTCTTCTCGATTGCATTGATATTGATATATTTGTTAACTGCAATTGGGTTGACAGCCGGTGGCAGTAGTACAGCACACATTTACAAACAAACAATACATAAAACAACACAATTAAAACGTTGGTTGGAAGGCTTTCTGGGATTCGAACTCAGAGTGGTCAAACTAAAATTAACAACGAACTAACCGCGTAAAAATTATTGCCCAATTGGGAAAAGTGCGGGCCGTGCCCCGTCTTTGCGAGTTATACCCTGGCATTTGCCTTACAACTGTGGAAAAAGCACGGGGAACATACACATATGTATAACAATGAGAATACATAAACATAACAATAAAAATACATAATTTACAAAATTAAACAAAAGCATATAAAACGCACAACCATACATACAATGATAAAAAAGTGGAACCAAAAGAACATGAAAGAATACTGAGTGAGCAGTACAGATCATTGAGCTCCTCATTATGTAGTTTTCTCCACTCCCTTGTTACCTCGTCCGTCTTAACCCCAAATATTCTTCTCAACACCCTATTCTCAAAAACCCTCATCCCACGTTCCTCCCTCAATGTGACAGGCCAACTTTCACACCCATACAAAACAACAGGCAAAATTATAGTCCTGTGCATCTTAATCTTTACATTTTGGATAGCAAACTGGAAGACAAAAGATTCTGCACCGAATGATAGCAAGCATTCTGTGACTTCAGGTCTGCTCTTAATTGAAGGAACGCCCAAACACAAAAGAAATCTTGCTACAGTTCAGGTTCTCACATAACTCAGTAAAAAGGCTTCTTGTGTTCCAGGACATGACGCCGTGTAGTCTGGCAGACGTATAACAAAGTTTCGAAACAACGTGCTGCAGCCGTCTTCAGGACAAGTGGAATCAGTCAAGGTTTCCGGAAATGTCTATTACACTGTAAAGTGAAATTGTGTCCAGGATTGCCATGGTAAAAGGAGGAGGAGGAGGAGGAGGAGGAGGAGGAG
>JGI20166J26741_11611140_pt1 | contig 11581 bp, 4 predicted proteins | sample TergutCu122P5_FD_26741 | JGI IMG/M metagenome (IMG submission 26741) | reverse complement strand
AGAGAGACAAACATGACATATACAAACAAATCTGCATGATCCACTAGTTAATGGCAACTTCTGTGACAAGCAAGGACATGTTACAAAACCAAAGCCCACAACCAACAATTGGGATATGATGACAGAAGACACAAAATGACCTATGGTTACCAGGAACAATGCTGGACATAGAAGCACAAGAAGGCTTTTCTTCTGAACTGTTCAACTTGACAGTTCTGTACAGTTTTCTCCTTTCATCATCCACGTGGTGACAAAATAAATAACAGGCTTCCAACCTACACCCATGTGGAACTTCAATGAAGAGGCTGGGCAGACAGACCATTTATAGTCAGATAATTCATCTCAAGGTGAACTTCAAAAATCTATAACAAATTAGTTTCCCGCAAAATTACCCTCACTCATTACGAACAATAAACAGTGTGAAAAGTGTTTACATGGGAGTTTATAATGGTGCTGTGAAGCCTATCAAAATAAATCAAAGCTGTGATTGGTATCAATGACAGTTTCTATCTTTGGAATCAAATACATTTCACCAAGCAGGTTATATAAGAAGAAATATACATTTTTCCATGTTTAAAGATCATGGTATATTTAAGCAGGCAGTTAAATAACAATGATGAAATTACATAACAGATCAAATATGGAGAAACTTGCTACTTATGTGTGATTTTGCTGCACAAAAGCACTGCATTCTTTGAGTACTTCTTGCAAAGTCTGATGTTCCACCAGTTCACATGCCTTTTCTAGTGACACCCACTTAAAATCTTGATGTTCATCAGACAACTTAATCTCTGTGTCAGGCTTTGTCAATTCTGCAAGAAGATAAACAGTTGTCTTCGGTTTTCCACGTACATCATACTGTAATTAAAAGTGTTCAGCTGAGTGTAACAACAAACTTAAAACAAGCACACACACAAAAATTGTTACACCCACACATACAAGATTGCAGTATAACTACTGTGGGGGGGTGGATGTTGACATAATGTGCAGAATGACAACGCAGAAGTTTAAAGCTAATGTTAGCTAGGCATTAATATCCACTCCACACACCTACCTACACTATCCACTGCCTCCCTACAGCAGTCATATCATATTCTTTGACTTAGTTGGATTGGAAAGATGATGGTGACACTAAAAAAGAACATACAGCCCCAACATCTATGTGTGTTGGGCATCACATACTTCTCAAGATGCAATTACAAAACTGGCATGACTGTAAAAGATGGAGAACATCACTGACATTTAATGGGCATAGTCACCTTGAACATACCTGCCTTGTGACTTTATACAACCACTCCATTGTCTCCACTATGACCGAAAACATTGCTGAGAATGCTGAAAGTGATGTCAGTACTACCACCACATTGCTCTGAATAAATCTAGGAGATACAGTGTAAGACCCTTTGAGAGATACTTCAAACTTAGAGGACATAAAAAAAATCACAGGGGGCCAAACTGGGAGCATACAGTGGTTCAAAAATGATATTTATATTCTAGGTCAATGATCACTTTATGAAAGTACCGTGTGGGAAGTGAATTACCATGATGCAAATTTCCCCTAATAAGCCAAAGATCTGGTTTTTTTCGCCTAATGTACTGCAATAACTTGGATGATCAAGAGCACAAGTAAATTCCATCAAAAATTAAATGAACATACGTTTGGCTCTCAATTTTATTACTTATACCTCTTGTCATGATCATAAGTAACAAAACTGCACCTATTAACTTTATCATGTCTGTCTGCACATAACAACTCTGGGACCACAGAATGGACTTCCATAAAATTTGGTATTGGGGAATTTTAAGTCCACAACAGGGTGGGGAAGGGGCAAACTGATACCCTAATGGGTTTCACCTTACATACATGTGACCACCAATTACTGCATGCTTGTTATAGTCTAACATCATATCAGTCCTTCCCTGCAAACACTAATCCATAAACGTACATAGACATTCCAATTACAGTACTTCCAATGAACTGCCCTTCCACATTTCCAAATGAAAACCACAAAGATACTTACTTTAATAATTTTTTTAAAATCTGCAAGAATGCGTAAGTCAGTCTCTGTAAGACCAGATTCTTCCTCAGTTTCTCTCAGAGCACTCTCTAAATCTGATTCCTCAGAATCAACAAGCCCTAAATAAAATAATCCATTGCATAATTAGAATATACACTAGCAAAATATACAATAGGCTTAGGGGTGGCTTGAGACATGTAGACACTCCAGGTAGGTTAACATTTCAGCACTCCGGGCAAGCTAATAACTTGGTGCCCCTTAAAACCAATATTCTTTAAACTTTATGAGGCTAGAAGGGGATTGGATAAATTTCTGAGGGTGTGTCCAATTTGCAGATTATTTTTCTAAAAACTGATTCGCACAAGAAAAACTGAGTTCACTAACACCACAAATCCAATTATTCCAATGCCCCTTACAGGTTGGCTCCCCAGGCAGCTGTCTGACTGGCTCGCCTCTTAGTCCAGCCCTAAAATAGACTTGCCTGAAGTGTTTTTTTTATCATACTGCTGTCAGACATAATGAGCAAGAGTGGTATGACACTCACTACTGTAGTCCAAAAGAAGTGATAAAATTTACTTCAAAGTGGAGTCCATACAATTTACAAAGCCGATTTTAATAGTCATCAAGTAGGTAACAACCTTCATTCAAAATTTTTCCCACATTCTTCTCTGACTGTTCATTTCATAAAAGTAAAAGTTGTCCTCCGTTCATCCGCACAGAACAACTGGGCTCCCACAGGACAGATTTTCATGAAATTTGATACTTCAGAATTTTCCAAAAGCTGCCAAAAAAAAATTCAAGTTTCATTGAAATAAGACAAGAATAACAGGTACTTTACATTAAGACCTATGCACAATTATGATAGTATCTCACTGAATTCTCCTTAGAATGCAAAAATTTTCCAACAAATTTGTACAGAAAATCAAAATACACACTGTATGTTCAATAACTTTTTCTCCTGAAAATCATGCCATTTTCAACATACACGTAATGTGGAAAAATATGGTACACCCAGACAGACCAAAGATGACAACATAATATGGTGTAAGCTCTTTGCATGCTGCATAACTAAGGCTACAGAAGCACTCAGAATATATAATACTTCTTGCTTTTCCACGGCAACAATGGTTACGCAAACGTGCCTCAATGTTACATTTATACATACATTGCCTGTCTCGTTAACTCTGGTACTAAATGGAGGGGTGAGCTGCCAGCTTCACAACCCACTCACTCTAACCCTTGGGGCGAAAACTAGGAACGCTGGCAAAAATAATATTCATGAATATACAGAGTGTTTCACACAGGATGTGCCATACTTCGGGAGAAAGTTCTTGAAGTGAAATTACATCAATAATACCAAAAATACTTACATCCAACAATGAACAGCGACGAAGTTACGGACACAAACAAAAAGTGGTCTTCTTGCAGTTACATGTACCGTACTTGATTAGCGTGAAGTGTAATTTGTACACTGTGCAAGCCGATACCAAAATGAGTCTTGCAGCAGTGGGTATGCTATTTAAATACTTGAAACTTATGGATGATTATGATAAAACTAGTCCAACTTCTTATTACTTGGTTAATGTCTTTATATCACTAGATGTTGCGTACAGGTGTTAACATTACAGGAACTACAAACTCCTCACAATTTTAACGAGCACTTAGTACTCAACAAATGTATGACAGCTCTCATTCAACCTCTCTCGCCATTACTCCGTAGTCATTCAAATTTGGATATAGGTGCTATTGGGTAAATTGATGTAATTTAACTTTCGGAATGTTCTTCCTTTAAAAAATGTGTTAGGTACTGCAATAAGATTTAGTTCTGACTTATATACTCCAACTGCAAACTTAACAACTTTCCAAAAAGGTTCCTTTTATTTTGGAACCAAAATTTTTAATCACCTTCCTACTAGCATCAAAAATACATCTCATGGCATAAACCAATTCAGATCTGTTCTAAAATGTTTCCTTCTTATAAATTTATTTTACTCGGAGGAATATTTTACTTGAAATTCCAATAGAGATCTTGGCTCAGTGTAATAATTTTTAAAAGTAAACATCTAAATATTCTTACATGTAATATACCTCAATACCATTTTTTATTATTACTTTTAATTTGAATTCTTAACTCTTAGGTATATTTACATACACATACACATATATCTAGATGCAGTGACAGACTCCACTTCCAATTGGTCTTTACATTTTGTATTGTTATTTATTATATTATATTGAGTGGATATCCACATATTATAAGTTGCGTTGTAATATATAAATTGTAATCTGTAATTGACATGTCCAATGTTACATGTGTGATTGAATGAACAAATAAACCAAACCAAAACAATAAGAAGTAAAAAACGTGCATGTAAATTATTACACCAATCATACACAAAAGCAACCATAACAAAATTCGTTATCCTATAAATTTTTGGTCGCTTTAACTGGATGTTATTTAATAAAATTATGCACGTTTCACTACAAGATCCGTTTACTTTCTTTATAGTAAAGGAATATTCATAATTGTACTTATCATATACTTCATTTGGTCATGACAGCGGCCGCAGTATTCTGAAGGAACGTAGGTGGCCATAATAAAAGAATCATTCTTCAAAATAAAGTTATTAGAATCATGGCATGTACTCTGGACAAGCACATAGTTATTTACTAGTACAGAGTACATCATCTATCGTTTCCTTGGGCACGGCAGCTTCTTAGCAATGACAGCCTGCACCCGCCAGGACAAACTCCCAACAGCTGTGTGCCGAAGGCAACAACGCAAAAGACGCTATGTACTGGAAACTACCCCTAGTCAAAAACCATTTATTGGCTACATCTGTTATACCTCACAACAAAGAATTCTGCATGTTTATGCGGTCAACACAAAGCACAAACATTATCTCCACACACACCAGTTGCTAACCCTACATTCTACCGAAGAGGCTAGGATAAAACTAGAAAATTTATCACAAAAAAATTGAATAGTTATCCACTGAAATTAAATAAAGGAAGAAGAACTGATATTTACTTTGACTCACACCTTTTAATATAATCCAACTAAAATTCGGGCAACCGCCAAATTTTAACGTCAGAATGGAAACAATATAGTTACTCGTACATCTCGAATTCATTCTAGACCTCGTCCTTACCTTTAGGTGGTGTCCAGTGATGTGTCCCATATGAGGTTTGCAACAACAGATATTCTATCTGATTACAAACCAATCTAAAAATGACGAAACCTGACGCTCTAAGCTCACGCATAAGTGGAGGCATTTTGCAAAAAAATTGCAACCTAACCTTACCAATAAGCAGCCGTCGAGCCGGTTCAAGCCCGTGTCACATTGTAACCAAAGGAGAAATATTGCGTTGCCAACTTTGACGCGTAATCTGTAAAAACCGTGAAGAATATAATAGAACACAACTTAAGTGGTCAATTTAGTTGTCACAGCTTTTCTTAACTGTATTAAAATTATACAGACTTATAGGTCAAATTATTTTCTGGTTATCACATAAAACAATGTTTTACTTGATACATCACATTAATACCAGACAACATGCAAACTTCCACCAACCTTCTGTGAATGTGGCTAAATACCAGGAAGGAGTGTATTATTTAGGTGTTAAGGTATTCAATGTGCTTCCTTCTGATATAAAAAGAGAGTTTAATAATCCTAAGAAATTTAAGGTGGTTTTACAAAAATTTTTATATGAAAAATCCTTTTATTCCTTGGAGGAATATTTCGACCATCAGAAATGTTAAATTTACTTTTGGATACACATCTACCAGTCTGTATTATAATTTGTATACTACCTGAAGAAGGTTTTAATTATAATCTGTAACGCACTGAACTTCTGTTCAGTAACTATTTTAATTTTTTTAACGTATGCCATTATTTTTAATATATTTTATTTTATTAACTAATTTGTATTCTGCCGAAACTTTAAATATTGTACTGAGCTTTATTATTGATGTACACTTTGTAATGGTTTTACTCCTTTTTCCCCCCCCTAAAATGTGACGATTTCTATATCCATTTAGATTTTGTAATCCTGTACGGATCTACGGAAGGAAAATAGATGATGATGATATCCCGGATGATGGTATGTCGTCATTGTCTGTATTAACTTCATACGAAAGTTGTGTCAACTGAAACATTTATCCCAGTTTCTGTATCACACACAACCTGATATCCTACATAAAGCGATAAGAATGTCTTTCCTTTATATAGATACTATTCTTATCAATACTTGATTCGACCAAACCAAGGATGCAAAAGTCCAATCCGTGGTTTTTCACTATTTACCAAACAACACGTTACATCTCAAAAATTGAATCAGGACCGGGACAGCCTCAAATCTCGAATTTTCCTTCAAGACACGTTTCCCCCCAAAACGTATTTTTACTTTTGGCGTTATGTATTTAATACAATTTCTGCTGGACATGCAGATGATCCGTGGTGTATGGTGTTACATAGCACATGTTTTTATACATCACTTTGATATAGACGACGATAAAACGAAATGACAAGAATGGCAGCTCGAAAAGTCTGAAATTACTGACCCCTGCCCCGTAGTATAAATTTCTTTTGCACGTTCTTTCAGTCCCTGAGGACTGCCGCTAATGTTTCTCTTTGCACAGCTGGTTGCGTTTCTGCTTAAATAAAAACCAGATGACTTCGCGTTTTAGTGTTTCGTGTAGTGGAAATGCAAGGTCACGCATGCGGTTGTTTGTGACGCAACTGTTAGCTTTGCACTAGACATTAGGCCCAAGTTTCGCCGGCAGTTGAGAATTTGTGTGTGAATCTACATAAATAGCAGAACTGCAAAGAGTGTTAAATCTGTACTAAAATATGGGCACTTCAACTGAACAGTGGAAGGAATCTCTCGACAAAGCTCTGCACGATAAAAACCAACCGTGGACCGACGCTCTTGAATGGGCAGAAGTCAAGACCGGAATAAAACGAAAATATCTCTTAGTGGGTAAGTCAGATTAGATAACACGATGATTAGCTTCTCATACTAGATATTTAGATTAACAAGTTGTTTCAGAGGTTAAGTAAGACGGAACAGCACACAATTTTTGGAACAAATGGACGCAGTTTTCAATGGGCGTGTGTGGCTCGGAGGTATTATATTTTTCGCTTAATTTTGTTGCATACAGAGAGCCTACACGTTTCACCTAAAAAGCGTAACTCATCATTGCGTCATGTTTAATATCTGCCACCCTCTTTACTGTTTAGTTTTGGGAGTATGCATGTCTGGAGAAGAATGTTGATAAAACTGTATCCACACATGTGAAATATGTAAATAAAATAAGAACTTTTTGTATTTCATGTTGATTTCTTTGACATGTGTTGCATATTAAGCCAAATTTACTTGCTTAAAATTAATATATAAGATTACTGTCTTTTGACTTGACCCAAGTGACAGATTTTCACAAATTCTGTATGAATGTTGCAGTGTCCCATTTCACTACCGCCTTGGTTTCTGTTCTCATACCCCACCTGAGTTCCCTCTACCAAATGCACCCTTCCTTTTATTTTACTCCTTCTCTCTGACCTGCCCTCTTGACCTATCTGATGAGCGGGTACTGTATTTTGAGAAATGAGTCATTCCTGCATGTGTCAGTCTACCAACAAGTTCGTAAAATATTGTTTACTGCATTGGTTTCAAAATTCTTGCCTCAGACCAGTTTAGTCTTGTTGGATTAGCAAGCACACACCATTGTGCAGACTGGGTTCATTTTGGTTAGGCCCACCAAGTTTACTGTTGCACTCTGTGTATGTGTTTTGCACTGGGACATGACATTCTTCCATTTGTAAGTGATTGTTTATTGTGAGTATTTGTAGTTTGGGGCTGCATAGTTTATAGTTGTGCCCTGGGCTGGGATGCTGTTTCATTTAATAATGTGTTCAGAAGTCACAATAATCAGGGTAGAAAGTATCATCACAGGGTCAGTTATGTTTCCCTTGTATGTTTATTTTATGTCTTATACTTCTTTGTGTTCATTTATTTATTTATACACACATCAGGGTTTGCCTTAGCCTTGTGGTGTTATTACCAATTATATGTTTTGTCTCCTGTGTTCTGGGTCTATAAACTAGTATATTTTGACTCCTCCCCATGTCTGTGGGCGCACGGTGGCGTAGTGGTTAAGGAACTACGCTATAAACTGGCAGGTCGCGGGTTTGATTCCCGATGGTGACATAATCCTTCCGGTCACACTATGGCCCTGGGGTTGACTCAGCCTCTAACAGAAGTGAGTACCAGGTGTATTTCCTGGGGGTAAAGGCAGCCGGTGCATAAGGCTGACAACCTTACCACCATCCTTTGCCGTTGTCGTGAAATCTGGGAACCTTAACTTCCTGGAACCCTCTGGGCCACTCCAGGCCTGTAACAGGACTGCTTTACCTTTACCCCATGTCTGTGATTTACTGTTTACTGTCCTCTACACTGTGGAGCAGCAGGGGTACATATATACATACATACATACACACACACGTGCACACACACACACACACACACGCGCGCGCGCGTTTCATTAATCCACCATACAGCCACACTGGCTGCTGAATATGAAACAAGTCATCCAACACAAAACATGATCACGTACAATCAGTGGTCAGTATTACAGTAAGTTACAACATAATTAATATATGATTAGTGATTAATTTACAACAATTAGAACTAATGGGTCATAATATTAAATATCTTTTTTACATTCAATGGTCAATATTACAATATCGCAAAACATGTTTAATGTACAGTTAGTGGTTAAACTTACATCCCTTATAATGACCAGAAACAACTAAAAATCATAATACTATGTGTCTTTATGTGTCTTTCTTGTAGAGTTAAAAGGCTGTTCTTACATAAACATCATTAGACTTCATCTCATATAATGTTTAATCATAAATTAACTCTTCAAGTGAATTTTTTTAACTAAATACTTTTTCAGAGTTGATATAACACAAGGTGTAGGTAAGGTAGTCAAACACAACTAATATTTATTAACTGTAATGTCAACAGAACGACATGTTTCGGCCTGTACAGAGGCCATCATCGGGTTCTACGATTGCTAGCTAAGAGTTCAATATAATCTATGGAAAAGGGTGGTTAGATGTTGAGATCTCATCATCTGGTAGTATGGCAATATACATAGAAAAATAACTGGTAAAATCCAGGGCTTGGAGAACTGGGTAGGGGTGTCTCACTGGTATGTAAGTTGCTGGTGGGGTCATTGCCCTGTATTCAGTTGCCTTGCTGTGTTGGTGCCTGCTCCGTTGGTGGGTTGCAGGTAGCACTGAGATATCTGTGGGAAAAGAGGAGGTGTGTGAGGAGACTAGTGTCTGTGTGTTCTCGATCTCTATTTTGTGCTGGTGGATATTATCACTCACACTTGGTATAGTGTACTTATGAATATTTTAATCTAAAATAGACTGAAATATTCATAAGTACACTGTACCAAGTGTGAGTGATAATAGATTTCTCTACACCACGGCGCATATCAAGACACCAGTACCCCGCACACGGGATACCAACAAGATAACACCAACCTGGGACCACCGCATGGACTCAGCACACCGCTACACACGCGGCCAAGACCCCATAGGACACATCCAGCCACATGTAAGTACCACCATACCTACCCGCACGAAATAAGAGATCGAGAACACACAGACACTAGTCTCCTCACACACCTCCTCTTTTCGCACAGATATCTCAGTGCTACCTGCAACCCACCAACGGAGCGGGCACCAACACAGCAAGGCAACTGAATACAGGGCGATGACCCCATGAGCAACTTACATACCAGTGAGACACCCCTACCTGGTTCTCCGAGCCCCGAATTTTACTAGTTATTCTTCTATGTATATTGCCATACTACCAGATGATGAGATCTCAACATCTAACCACCCTTTTCCATAGATTATATTGAACTCTTAGCTAGCAATTGTAGAACCCGATGATGGCCTCTGTACAGGCCGAAACATGTTGTTCTGTTGACATTATATTTAATAAATATTAGTTGTGTTTGACTACCTTACCTACACCTTATGTTACATACACAACGGGGATGCCTCAACTCAAGTTGATATAACACATTTTTTATCTACTACTAATTCTGCATTATATTAGGGTAGCGCATTACAGATCTGTGTACTCATGTAGTGTGCTTCCTACTGATATAGTTTAAGATTAGCTTTCGGTTTATGCAGTTGCAGTTTATTTTGCATATTCATATCACGAACTGTAAAGTTCATCATCATCATCATCATATATATGTCATAGAGTTGGGCCACTTGTTGACCTGTTCTGGTCTAACATATCCAGAAGTCTCTTCAAAGGTCTGCCATAATTCCTTCTGCCAGTTGGGAAATAGTGTTTCATTACCCTGGGTAATCTATTACGAGGCATTCTATTTATATGCTGTATACATTTTCTCTTGTATTCCAGTAATTTGTCCAGAACTGGTGTTATTTTTAATTCCTATGTAAATTGTGTATTTGTTTTGTAATCTGTCCAAGTGTATCCTGCTGTTCTTGTATATTTCATCTCTGCTGCTGTTATTCTTCTGGTGTCCCTTGCTTTAATAGTCCAAGTTTCACTACCATGTAACAAAACTGGGAGGGCTAGTGTATTGTATAATTTTATTCTTGTTTTCTTAAAGGTTTTTTGTGGTCTAAACACATTATTTAAAATGCGTGTAATTTTCAAATAGTTATGTAATTTGTTGTCAATGTCCAATTCTTTTTCATAAGATATAATGTTTCCTAAATAGTTAAGCAACTTTACTTGTTCTGTGATTTTGTTATCTATTACAATATTAGTTCTTACTGGACCTCATCCTTTAAATGCCATCGATTTTGTTTTCTGTACAGATATAGTTAGGGGGCGCGTGGTGGCGTAGTGGTTAGGCACTGCGCTACAAACCAGCAGGTCGCGGGTTCAATTCCCGATGGTGTCATTGGAATTTTTCAGTGACATAATCCTTCTGGTCGCACTATGGCCCTGGGGTCGACTCAGCCTTTAACAGAAATGAGTACCAGGTGTATTTCCTGGGGGTAAAGGCGGCCGGTGTGTAAGACTGACCTTACCACCATCCTGTGCCGTCATGAAATCTGGGAACCTCAACTTCCTGGAACCCTCTGGGCCTCTCCAGGCCTGTAACGGGACTGCTTTACCTATTTTTTTTACAGATATAGTTAAACCATATTCTGATATTATTTGATTTAATTTATGCGCAGCTTTCTGTAGGTTATCTTCTGTGTCTGCTATTATGACTCGGTCGTCTGCAAATAACAGTGTTGACAGTTGCTGGTTTTTTGAAAGTTTGATTCTGGTTATGTATTGTTTTTGCCATTTAGTTATTATTTCGTCTAAATATATATTAAACAGTGTAGGTGAAAGAGGGCAACCTTGGTATACTCCTCTATTAATTTCCACCGGTTTTAATGGTTTGTTGTTAAATTTTATCAATATTTTGTTTTGTGTGTAAATATCCACTATTGCCTTTAACAATGTGTCTGGAATATGTCTGGATTTCAAAATGTTAAATA
>JGI20166J26741_11611028_pt1 | contig 11582 bp, 10 predicted proteins | sample TergutCu122P5_FD_26741 | JGI IMG/M metagenome (IMG submission 26741) | reverse complement strand
GGCTTTACTAGGAGCTCCATATATATACGACATTAGTAGCCTAAGGGTTAATATTATTAAATGGCAAGTGAAATTTAATCCGGTAGTCTAAGGGTTAATGACGGGTTTGAAGTGTTTAGGCAAGTCAGGCGGACGCTTCGTTAAGTAGCCTGAATAATCACAAGAGCTGAGGAAAAAATGAAACAAGTTCCAATGATTAGTTTACGAGGGCACCAGCTGGGGTCAGCTTAGTACGAAGCTAAACTGGGTCGCAGGTCAGCACCTTCCTGACTTGCTTGAAGCCAAACCACCATCCTGGCTGGAGACAAATCTGCTGTGCCCTAGGAAATTGAATCTTCTCATTATCGCTTTGGCACTGGCAGTGCGCTAGTAATTTTGTATCCATTACTGCCTGATAACCAAAAGGTCAGTAATTCGTTCGAACTTTCCCAGGCTTCGCCCGCTTATCCGTTTGGTTAGAGTAACATTAATATGAAGATGAGTGTGGTCCAATAGTAAAATGATACTGACAGGGAAACGTTGATTATTGGGGAAAAAACCCTCTTCCACTGCCTCTTCATTTAGGACAGATCTGACAATGACAGCCCCGGTATCGAATCCGGGTCTTCGCGATGAAGACTAACGTTAGTCTAAATTTTGTAAAGGTAAAGGTAAAGCAATCCCTGTACAGGCCAAGACAGACCCTGGGGGTTCCAGGAGGTTGAGGCTCCCAGATTTAATGACAGTCGACACGTGAAAGCGGAAAGGTTGCCAGTCCTACGCACCGGCCCCTTTTTACCACCCAGTAAACATGCCTGGTACTCATTTCTGTTAGAGGCTGAGTCAACCCCAGGCCCGTAGTGCGGCCGGAAGGTTTACGTCAATTAAAAGTTCCGATGACACTAACGGGAATCGAAGCCGTGACCTTTCGGCTTGTAGCGCAGTGCTTCAACCAGCTGCATCAAATTAAATTATGTGCAAAGTAAAATTCCAAGCTTCTCCTTATTCTGAAAGAAAATGTCAAGTAAGCCTACGTCCTGTTATGGGAATAAATATCACGTGTGATTACCTTTTATCATTGGAGGGAATTTTACTTGTGCCTATAACGTGTTCTCGAAGTAAATTTTACATAAACTTACCCCTTGTTTTCGGGGCAAATTTCACTTTAACCTGCACTTTTTATATGAATTGTTGTCGCCCTGTTCTCTTGAGTAATGTTAATGGGATAGAACACGATGTGGAAACTCCAAATAAACCATAAAGTCATAAAATTCATTTCAGATTTCTAACTGACGCTTCGAACACATTCCAGTAACTGTTAACAATCAGAAGGTACACAACTAAATATCTTGGCATGGCTCTAGAAGCTAAGCTTCGGCGGAAAGCCCATGTCAAAAAGAAACGAGAGGAACTGGACCTAAGATACAAAAAAATGTATTGGCTTATAGGAAAGAACTCCTCATTGTCCCTTCATAACAAACTACTTATATACAAACAAATACTAAAACCCGTTTGGACATACGGTATCCAACTCTGGGGTTGCACCAAACAAAGTAATAAAGACATTATACAACGATTCCAGAATAAAGTACTTAGGAACATTGTCAGTGCACCCTGGTACATTAGAAACAATGACTTCCACAGAGACCTGGAAGTGGACGTTGTGTCTAGCGAAATCCAGAGATTTGCACAAAAGCATGAAGAAAGACTCCATCATGAGAACGTTGAGGCCATTCAGCTACTGGACAACATGGACATAGTGCGCAGACTCCAGAGGATAAAACCTTTTGAGCTAGTTTAAGTGACAGTGTAAAAGCAGAGACAGTGCTACTGTAAGTGTTAGTGTGAAAGCAGAGACAGTGCTAGTGCAAGTGTCAGTGCAAAAGCAGAGACAGTGCTATGTAAGTGCACAACAAAAACGTGTACACATTATTGTAGCAGAAACAGAGAGACGCTAATGGGTGAATTCTTAGGTTTAATGCAAGAGTAATAATTTAGGATAGAATAAGATTGCTTATTAGTCCCTGTGACTAGATTGTAATGTCATAAAGCACTGAAAAGGCTTTATTAAAAAAAATTCTAACTACAGCCATAAATAATTAATGTGTATAAGGAAAACAGAATAAATTTTAGATAATAATTGCTTTCATAATTACAGTCCTACTGCAGGTATTAATTATTTATTACAGGTGGAGTGACAATAAAATAAATGAATGTTAATCCTAAAGATTATATCTGTCTAAGGGGCAGCTATGTGTGGGTTCGTTTAATAAATCGTTACTGCGTTAGGAAACATGTAGATCGTTTCATGGCGATGGTATCTTATGATGTTAATATATGATTCTAAAGTATACATAGCATGTCTTGGTGTACATTGTGATACAAACAGAGCTAAGCCATTTGCTACAGCAAATTGGTCTCTATCTAGTTGACAATTTAATTTTACTTGTCCCAGGGCTCATTTCACTCTACTGCTGTACTGTAAAGCAGTAAGTAATTTCTGATTTAATTAATGAATTATTAATGCTATTATCTACTTTTAATTGGTGATAATGGGACTGACAGGCGGTTCATCATCAGATTTTCACCACGGATTTCCGGGTTTGACGTTAACCTGCCGGGATTTGTGGTGGACAACGAGTGACACAAGGACAAGTTTCTATGCGTATACTTCCGGTTTTCCTGTATCATTATCATTCTAAAAATACTCCACATTCATGCTGTGTTCGTCTACCGCCAACGCTATGCAATTTCAGCAGTTCATTTCGTTGAATAAACCCTTCACCAACAATATTTCGGAGACGATTTCTGACTGCGTATTCGCTGTAGAATTCGCTTCTCAGTACACTACATGTAGACGCAGCAAGCTCCTCAGAATCATCGGTAACGAAATTTCAAATCAACACGGCCCACTGTACCAGATGACTAATTCTCAATTCCAACAGAATTACAAATGTATTGTACAACAATGCCTTCTTTACAACACACACAGTATTCGGCACGAAAGGGCCGTCATCATTTTATTGTACAGAATCGTGCACGGAAAGGAATCCCGCCCCAGTTTTAGCAGCAGAAAGCGTAGTCAAGTGATCATGGCGGCCCCCATGGGCACCTCAGCTGCCCGTGGGGCTAACTTTCTTTAATAACATCAAAATAACTTCTCGAATGTAATAGTCCAATATTTGTTGTTATTTTATTACTAAACAAATTGTTACTGCCATTGATAGTAAAACAGGGCTGCTTTCTCGCGGGCCACTCTGTATAGGCATAAAAATATACAAAGAAATTGTGCATGTTTTATTTCAGGTTTTATTCTAGGTGTGAACTATGACCCTTTACATTAATAATTTTACAATTATTATTTGCATTAAAATTTGTGTTTGGCAGCTTATAATTTATTAATGGCTGTGTTATTCAGACTGTCGGACCCATATTCATTTTGAGTTGAGTGTAATTGTTTATACGCTACAACAGTCAGATTTTAATACAATAATAATTGTAAAATTACTGATATAATGAGTGATATCTCACACCTAGGTTAAGGTCTAAAATAAAACCTATTGTCATTCTCGTAACATATAGTATAAAGCCTACCGACTGCCCTTTCGGGCCGAAACGTTTAGCGTGTTGTAAACGTCGTACTGTTTTACGGTAAATTTGTAGTTGCTCTTACGATGCTCTCATTAAACGGAAATCTCTGGACATAACGGGTTGTCCCTAGTAAATATAATACTGCAGTTTTCACCGACAGCGCTGTGAAACCCCCTGATCGTAATAAACCGCATATATTGCTGTGTTTCATTATTGAAAATTAAGGTCTATAGCACTCCGTAACCTTGGGTTAAATCTTATAAAGTGTAACACAAGGAAAATCAAATACCTGGAGGGAACGGAACAATGATGGGTACTAAGCTGTCATGTTCCCCGTTACCTGAGCGGAGCAATGACCCAGAGAACTAGGGTCTCTTCCACTGAAAGTGAATGAGGACGCCGTTGTATGTGGCTGACAAACCCCTTCACTTTCATGGAAACCAGCCCATTGTTCGTTCAGCAAAACAAGAACTTCCTTTGCGGCGCTGTATATGGCAGCCTTAGGAGTTTCTTACAGCCCACATCACAAAGATTCAAACAGTAATTATTATAATTCGGTTGTAATGTAACATTCAGTTATATTTAGTCATTCACATTCATTTAAAATGACTATAAAACTTGCAGATATGGTCGTGTCTGTAAATCTTAAACGATAACGTACGCAGCTGTAGCTTCGTATTCGCTTGTTCCAATAAACAAGATATCAGTAACATAAGAGATTTGGAATTTTCACGGCAGTGAAGATTGATGTTCCGGGGTATGACAACGTGTAACCTGTTATGTGGGTACCCAAGTTTTGAAGAAATATATTACCTGCCTGTCCAGGGTCATACGACCAGCACAGTCCTCCATTTCGTTGACCGCATGAGCTACAAAAAATGATTAACACGTAGTTTAAGGAACTCTGGGCGCAGTCTAAGGCGTGGTTCTGCGGCCGCTCGATTACTGGGATTGTGGGTTCGAATCCCAGCGGGGGCATGGATATTTGTCTGTTGTGAGTTTTGTGTGTTGTCAGGTAGAGGTATATCCGGAGGAGTCCTACCGACTGTGGCGCGTCGTTGTGTGTGATCTAGAAACCTAAAGATTGTGGAGGCCGTGGCCCGCGTTGGGCCTCAGCACCACAGGAGAAGAACTGAATAATAATAATAATAATAATAATAATAATGTGCTCAGAAACTCATTTAAATGGCTTACCGGTTCCAACTCCCTCACTTATGAAATGCCTGGAACTACATTAAACAACAGTGTGTTCTTTCGTAACGAAACGCCTAACCATTTAAAGACTAGGATTAACTTAAAAAAAAGTACAGTACTCCCCGATTTCTGCAAAAGCATTGCTTTTTGTAATGTTTCCAGGCTTCTGGTGAGAGCAACACGCAGGTGAAATTGAGTATCGAGCATTGGTGGAATGATACTGACAAGCGAAAATCGAAATATCCGGCGAAAAACCTGTCCCACTGTCATTTTCTCCGCCTCAAAACTCATATGCATTTACTTGGAATCGAAATCGGCCCACAGTAGCGAGAAACAGGTGCCTGATCGCCTGTGGTACGTATAAATTGTATTTAAAGATATAGTTCGTACCGCGCAGTAAAAACACTGAGTCTTAGTTTTAAATCCCAGTAAGTCATCGCCATACGGGGAAATTATTTCTGTCCCGAGAAATGTAACAGACACGTAAATGCATTCTGGGGGCAGAACGCAGAACGTTTCATTTTGGTGGTACGTAAAGTACCCACTAAACTTTAAAGGGTTAAAATAGTGCTGTCTGTTATGTTCGTCTATGCTGCGGTAAGTCTGTATGTTTTTACGCGTAATGATAACGAGAGGCCTCTGAATGATTTTTGACGAAATCCGATCTTAGAAAATTTTACGAAAGTTTTCGAGCCATTTCAATATTCATGTAGATCGGATGTTTTTAACGATCATTAGGTATGAAACACCTAGATGTGTTTCTGTGTCCATGAGCGTTCGCGTCACTTCTCTGTCACGGACACAATTCCTGTCACATTCGATTGTATCAGTGTTGCTAGGAAACGGTGCTAACGAAGTACTTTGAACACCAGGTTTGCATAGAAACAAATCCAGCATAATAGTTACAATATGCTATGCATATTCCTTAGCTTACTAATAATTTAGTTAAATGAGAACGATTTTCTTTTCTACAACGGGCCGATCCTTCGTCCAGAGGGGTCCTATCGAGTGTGTGTGTGAAAGTATAACCTCTACAACTGCAATGAGTAGGTAGGTAGAGGTCAAGACTAAAAAGGAAAGAAATAAATAAAGAAGAAGAAGAAAAACAAAAAAAGGAAGAGAAATGTGTTTTGATGCAGTTGCCAAAACTGGAACTAGAATATTGTTGAATTGCGCAGATATAAAACATAATAAATTATGGTTTCTATAATGCATTTTTTGAAAAATGTTTCTTCGTTCTTTCTTGGTCTAACCTCTCCTACTTACTCATTGTAGGTGTTCGGTTATTGTTGCACCTGATCACCTCAATGACACACAAACACACACACACACACACGGTAAGATTCCTCTGGACGAGGGATCAGCCCGACGCAGAGACCTCTACCTGACACCACACAACACTTACAAGAGACAGACATCCGTGTCCCCGGCGGGATTCGAACCCACAATCCCAGCAAGCGAGCGGTCGCAGACCCACGCCTTAGACAGCGCGGTCACTGGGATCGGCATGCCGTATACAGTGATTCAAAATAAGTGAACAAATATGAGGAACGCTCCTAAAATAAACTCAAAACATACAAGCCAGTCGTTCATATTGCACACATATTCGCTGAATATGCTCACTGTGAACTCGGAGACCGTTTCGTGGAATAAACGATAATAATGATATGATGATGATAATGATAATGATAATAATAATAATAATAATAATAATAATAATAATAATAATAACAGTAACAATAACAACGACGACGATAACAACAACAATCATAAGAGCAGTGTAGAGTTGGGCTCTCAGACTCAGATCGTACTTGGAGCAAAAGAATATTGTTGAAAATTAGGATGTGCCGCGCTTCATTTTAAAAGATAAACATGTCACGTATTCTGTTCAGAATATAACACACTATTAGGAATATTTCGTACGTTTAATAACAAACCTGAAACATATTGTAGGTGTAATTACAAAATTTTTAACTTATTCATTGGTGTCCTTTTGCTGGTGTGTGTTGCAGGTTGCCATCCAGGGACAGTGTCTGTCACACTTGTGAGGACGAACGTGTCGAATTCTTTAAATGTAATAAGCGCTGTTCAGGGCCACATTCTGTAATGAGATAAGATGTTTTGGTGGGTTATACTGAGACCGCAGAATTGGGTCGTATGGACGGTGGGCATGACGATGCACGAGGCTTCCCAGTATCTAACTAATAATGTATTCCTCCAAGGCCCTCTGGCCTGAATCAACCAGCCAAAAGCGCTCGTCGCCAGCAGAGATTATCACTACTTACATATACGTGAACAGAGTGGCTACACCACTGAAAGGGAATATAGGGAAGTATGTTGGTAGGGGATGTGGGGGTGCTGTGGGGGGCGGCGGGTCGATCCATGGGGTTTCTTTCCGCGGCCTCAGTATATGTCACAGGGTTTGGGTGCTGCGGGAACTTCTGTATCGTTGCGAACTGGACCGCGTTTCCTGTGTTGTCCGGTTCGTGTCCCTAGTTCCTGTAGTGCGCTGATGATGAGCCATGTTACACAATTATTTTACTCCCTGATGATGGGCCAATAAGGACCGAAACATATAGAAGTTAGTGGTTTTTATATTACTGTAAATGTAATACAGTTGTTTGCATGTGTTTAATTAAAAGCAATTGAATTTTAATGTACGGAGTGGAAGACGTGAAACAGGAAATATTCTCTTTTCGCATGAATGAAATTCGCTACAAACAACAGGAGGCTTGCAAGTGTGGTTGAAGAAGTGGGCCAATGAGGTTACGAAGCTGCGAATGATAGGGGGAGTTGGTTCCATTATCCCTCTCGCTAGCTGGCTCAGTTGCTGGCGAGGCTCGCTTGAACTGGCGGTCGGTTAGCTGTAGTCAGTAGTCTTCGCGCGCTTGCAAGTAGTTAGTCGTTAACCGTTCGTCTCTCGGTTACCGGCTGTCGTGCCAGAACGACGCCGACGTCGTTTGTTACCGGGACACGGCAGTGAATTCTTATGTGTTCTGAACATCAATGCGGACTAACTGTATTGGAGGAGTGGTTTAATCGTGCCCTAAAACTAGGAACATAACCTCCAAATATATCACCTTCAGCTTCTGGTACCAGTTGTGTGATAGACAGTTGTACACTAATTGTCTTGCATCGAATTACTTTGTGCTGGTGATAAGGTCTTCTGATTTTATATTTTTGTCGTAACAAAGCATTTTATTATTGACAGCTCCAACTTCGCATTGAAGGTTATTTAACTTTGAGATTTTAATGTGTTTGGGTTTTGTCGTAACATATTTTTTTTGAGGCTGTGAACTAGGTGCCCTGCAGTTCAGTAAACCTCTTAGTAGACGAAATTGTGGCATTCACATTTATGTAGCACTGAAACGCGTTGTGAAGGATGAGTTACTGGTTTTTAACCGGTTTAAGTTACATGTCTTGTACAATAGTTTTATACATTGCGTTTACAATACATGTGAACTTTGCCCCATACGTTTGTGATAATATTGTTTGGACCTAATTTGAGTGGCTGTATGAAATGTTTGTGAATATCTCGAAAGTGTGCCATCTTTCGTACGGAAATCTTATCGGACTACGTAGTAGTGAGTGATGTGAATGTGGAGTGTAAAATAACCAGACTTTATAATCATTTGACTACAGTCGATGGTGTTTATTGTCGTGTGGTGCATTACATTTCGTCTTAAGAAACCGTTGGCCGTAGATTGCGTATTTGGTAACATCAGCATATCGACCTCATTCCGTTCTTCCTTCGGTAGTACGTTAATGAATTTCGCCTGCATTTGACGGCAGTGCTGGCGACATTTGACTTAGTAGGTGAACGACACGTGAAGCACAGTTTGTTGCCCGTGTGTTCGGAATTCCGGTTTCATATGATTGATTATATTCGTATTAACTAATTTCGAATACAAATAATTAATGGAGTGGTTACATTTCTGTGAAACATATGGTGTAATTTCTTTGTGTGTGTCCTTTTGTCCATTCTCTGGTTGATGTTCCAACCAGCTGGACAATTATTAATGGTGCAGTGTGTCTGTAGTTCTGTTGGTTGCCGTTTTGAATTGAGTGCAGCAGCGACATAAGTACAGCCGCTATTCAGATTTAACTGTTGTCACGTTTAACTACCCTTAACCAAATATACCATTTCTGAACATAATGTGTTTATAATTGAGGCTCTGTGGAAGGAACGAAGTGCAACGAACAATTTTTTGTTGTGTGGAAGGGTAAAAACATTTGTGATACAAAGTGTACCTTCTTAAAAAACGAAACAGTTGACGTGCGTGTATATTGGCGTTGGTGGTAAAATGGTTTTAATAAGGACATTCGGGGACGAGACAGGGATTTCTTATAGTCAATTTCAACAAATGTTTGGACTAGCGGTGATATAGGTTAAGACGCGTGTTAAAAAAGTAAGAAGACAAACACGTGGCTGAGCAAGAGTGCTTCGAATCGGGAGGGGAAAAGGACAGGTGTTCCGTGTTCAGCGAGCTCAGGATGTCTAGAATATGTTTGGATATTCAGAGATCGAGTTAAAAGGGTCTGTAATGAAACTTCGAACACAAGTTTTGCGAAGCTTAAATGCCAGACAGGTTGAGAATTTATAATGAACTTACTGTTTTGTTTGTTTCATATGAGGTGTCATTAGTTACCGCGTTTTCATATCAAGTGTCCAGTTTCTTTTTAAACTCAAAACGTAACAACCCGAAACACCGAACTTTCTGTGAACGCGTCAAATTGTAATGAACACAAACCTCACCGAAGTCGGTTTACCAGACGAGTGGTGTACGTTTTACTCTTAGAAAACGAGCGTTCCGATTCGCTGCGACACATGCAGTGTGACGATACACACGTTACGCAGGGACCCAGTTCAACCACCAGTCCGCAGTAAATTAAAAAGACGGGCTACATACCTGCAATCAAAGAAACAAAATGGCAGCCGCGGTTGGTAACATGTCGTGTGCAGTAACATTGGCGACGCTGGTGATTCTGGTAGTGCTATGCCCCTCTGTTCAGTCTGCGTATTTTTACAACAGAGACGCGAACAGTAACTATCATCACCATCCCAGAACAGCTGGTTATCATTCAACGGGAATGTCATCACAGCACCGTGCTGTGCATCATAAACACCATCAAAATAATGGCAGTAACAGTGGCAGAATTCAACAAGCTGCTGTTGGTGTAATCAGTAACGGAAGACTTGTGCCTTTCACTGCCAGTACAATCAGTACAACCCCTAGCAGTAAATTATCACCACTAGATCGTTTAATGAACAGACTTGATTTGGAAGAAAGAAAATTGACCCAAATAAATCATAAGAGTCATGTGACGCGTTTTGATCAAGGGAATGTACTTGGTGCATCACCACCACCGATGTTAAGGTCATCTGATCGCAGATACGCCCACGCAAGAAGCCACGCTGAAGATTCGTACGAAGATAATGACGAATACGACAGTGAAGATGTCGTAGATGATGCGAACATCAGGGATGAAGACGAAGATGAGGATGAAGACGAAGATGAAGGAAATGAAGAGGAAGGAGAGAGGTTGAGCCAAGGCCGCCATCAGTATCAGAACCACAATTCTGGACGTAACGTCGCCAGAGGGGTGAGTGATGAGTGTTTTATTTACTGTTGTGAATTTTGGATATTAGTGTTTGTGTTTTAAATCTGAATATCAGTTGCGAGTAGCTGAAATACGATGTTACGAACAGATTAACATGATACTGGCTTTTCAAATTGCGCGGCTGCGAACATTGACAAATGAGAGAAGGTCTCAACTAATTAAGCTCTTCAGGCGGGCGGTTGCAGCGTTGTATAATGAAAACTCTGTAAAATCGGCTTTTTGTTACTTGTTTTGTTTTTTTTAACTTGAAAACTGCGTGTAAGAGTGAAATTAACATATTTCTTTCTGGAATCCCACTGATCTTAGTTTTACTGCCCTGAAAATATTAAAGGTCTACTTCTAACACTTTGCGATACAGTGGCAGACGTTAGTTGGTGACAGTAACCGAAAGTTAATGACGGATTATGACAATAACTGGAAGTTAACGACGATTATGTCCGTCCTTAGACCTTTTTTTTTATAATGTCGACGGCAGATTCTCCTAGGACGGTTCCAGTATTCAGACAATACGATCTTCTGTGTATTAAATGAGAAGAACCAAAGACCCACGTATCAGCTGTTCAGAAATGCGTCACGCTTTATTATGTTTTTTTCAGTGTGTGATTTCTTGGCGTTAAATAAAGGCCGATTCGCACATAGCATGCCGCGCCCATGCCGTTCCATTGCCATGCCGTGCCGCTAAGGGCTTAGAATGTGTCTTTCCCATTTGATTTACACAGTGCGGCCCTGTTTGATTCACACTTGCCATGCCGCGCCCACGCCATGCTGTGACCATGCCGTTCTTCACAAGGCCACGGCACAGCACGGCCGTCGAGAGACGGCCTGTGGGCTACCTGCCCGCGTTCCGCTTCTTCTCGCTACCACGCGGAGTTCCACGTAGATTGTTATCAGAAGCATACCATTCCTCCTCACAACGATCCATACCTACGACTGTAAAGAGTGGTAGCAGCACACTACAAAGAAGACGATCTGTTAAACTGTTGTACTAGCAGTTCGGATATTTCCGGCTACAACGCGGACTTTCACGAAGGACACGGCACTGTCGGAGCATGGCAGGGGAGCGGCATGGCATGTGTGAATTAACGAACGGCATGGCAGGGGAACGGCGTGGTCGCGGCATGGGCACGGCATGCTATGTGCGAATCGGCCTTAATTCACACATGCAATGCCGCCCCCTGCCATGCTCAGACAGTGCC
>JGI20166J26741_11610917_pt1 | contig 11582 bp, 7 predicted proteins | sample TergutCu122P5_FD_26741 | JGI IMG/M metagenome (IMG submission 26741) | reverse complement strand
ATTAATAAAGCCAACAGCAGTAGAGCATTGTAAATTGGGGTAGATTGGGATTTTGTAGTGGCCTTCTGCAAATATCGTAATAAATCTGCGTTCCCCAAAAGGCAGGAAGTTTCTGGACAAGCTGAGTGACCCTTAACATCTGAAGCAGCATGACTCTTCTCCATGAAGTTTGTTACAATTCTATAGGAAAACTTTCTAACCACATAAAGCATACTAAACAAAATTAGTACTATACTACTAAGTTATGGCTGTACAGAAGCCAGTATATATTTCATTTGTTCAGTGGTCCTCTGATACATATATATGACTGATACAGTCACAAAGTTATGAAAATTGCTAGTAACAAAGCTTACTAGGTCCTACAGATGTCAGATCTATACAGCATTTTTTGCATTAATCATTGGTAGTTGCTGAAGTGCACCACAAAGGGCATTGTACGACCAATCAGGTATTCCGAGCAATGCACATTAAACCTGTCTTCTGTGATATGACACCAGTCAGGTGGATGGTTCCGTTTTGGAGAAACCAGCTGTCCCAAACTTCTTTTCCCCGGAGCATGGAGGTAACAGGTTCTTCTGAAATATTGATACACAATGACCAAACTATGTAGCAGCACATCCCAGGAGCTGGAATCTTAAAACCATTCATATTGCCCACTGAGTGCATCTTTTATGTTCTGACTCTCAAAGTATACCATAATTATTTTTCCAAACAGTATTAAGCAGTTCAGCTTTATAATGGCGTTCTCGTAGAGGTACAGTGGCAGTCTTCAAAGGTTACAGAAGGCAGTTCATTAAAATCCAAGAGGTTCCAAGAGGAACTCAAAAGCTCACTTCCCCACTTCACAGATGTACAACCCTACATCCATATTAATAATGCTGCTTTATTTTATTTTTGTAAAGAATTTATTCCTCACTTTCAGAGTCCATATATGTTAAATTTGTCAACTCTAACCTCAAAGTTATGATGTGTTGTCATGTTTGTAACCATCGACTTACAAACTATGCACATGACATTGTCTACAGATTATTCACAATAAACAAATTGCTGCACATGTTACAAGGTACTTTGGCAACATCACTGCACAACTTAGTACCTACCCATTTCAGCCGTGTGCTGAAAATCTGTCTCATTCACTGCTACTCTGGTTTATAAATCAGTAGTGTGGTTCACAGCATTGGTTACCCTGATCCTAAGGCCTCAACACCAAAACTGTTATTTATGGATGCGTATGCTAGGTGTAATATACCAGCAGAAAGTGAGAACACAAGAAGCACTGCTTAATCAAATTTTTGATGCTGCAACTGCAAGGACAATCCCACTAAAGTGAGGCAAGTTACATGCTCAATACACATGTGTGCCATGATATGTATTGAGGGTGAAGGTGGTCATATTCAACACTTACTGTAAATTCAGCAATAAGAGTCTGTGGTGTGTGTGTGTGTGTTAATGTATGTATATGTTCCCTCCTCCTCCTCCTCCTTCTTCTTCTTCTTCTTCTTCTTCTTCTTCTTCATCGCCATGACCACCACCACCACCGCCGCCGCCAACATGACCACCTCCTCCTCCTCCTCCTCCTTCTTCTTCTTCTTCTTCTGCTCCTCCTCCTCCTCCTTCTTAACACTGAGGCTGTAGTTATACATACATAAGCCTTGATAAATGGACCTATGCAAGAATGAAATTTCTGGTTGTGAATGATCTTGGGTATACAATCCTGAAGGCATCAACTCATGAACCAACATGCATCTATACCTACCATGTAGGTACGTTTCTGATCTTGCTCTGTACCAAATGTTCAAATGTTTAGCTCCAGCAGTCCATCAGTTATCACCATATAACCAAAAGGTACAGAAAACTTTCACACATTCATAGCCTGGCTATTTTACATTCAACAACAAAAGTTCGATATTTGACGGAGGTCTACTGCCAGGCTTAAAACTCAATGGCACTAGTGTTAGTGTTGCTTCATGAGTTTGTGCATTCACAATGATCTTTTTCTTGATCACTAGACGTTAAAAAGTATGGCACTGGAGTGTCTTCCAGTGGGTTAATGTTCTTACCAAGTCATGTGACAGTCAAATGATTCAAAATGTGGCCACACACAAACAAGACAGGCATCTCACTAACCTACCTACTTTTTTTCCCCCCTTCCCAAGGCAGAAGAGCAGAACACAGTTACATAGATAAACTTTTATGTTATGATTTTTGAGTTGTAACACTTTGCCACTGTTGGGTGGGGGTTGTCTGCTTAATGTGTAGTATAAAGAGAGTGCCTTCTCCTTCTTAATCCTAATGCACATCTAACAGACAACTATAAACAACTGGCAAAATAGAATGTTCATGTCTAGAATCTCATGAACACTTAAATATGAAGTTAAAATGCACATCAGTTAAGTTACACACTTCCCATACCACAAATACAATCTGTAATTCCTAAGACCACTTCATATTTCAGCCAAAATTTCAAACATCCAAGTATTCTTTTCCCCTTTCTGCTGAGGATAGTAGAACAGCCCTAGAATCATTCACATCAACTCAGATAAGAGGCACAAAGTAGCTGAACTGCTGCCTATACAACAACGTGGAGTTACATGCCAAAAAGACCTTCACAGTTACGTCTGCAAAAATAACACACTTCACAATGACAAAAGATTTCCTGTATGACAAATATTCTGATGTTATTACAAACAAAAGTTCTTACTTTACAGAGTGGTAAAGTGTTCCATCAGAAAAGATGCTGGAACCAAGGACTGAGGTTGTGAAAATGTGCTGGTCTGTTTGGCATACCTTAGGAAATTGATAAATATGAAGGATCAGTGAAATGATGACTGCCAGAGGAAAACTGGTCTGTAAGAAAAACATACCATTTTTTCTATCCACGCATGGGCTGGCCTTTGATGGAATCAAGTTCCTTGATGTCAGAACCGTCTAACTATACACCTATGATATGAAGCAAAATAAAAATAAATATTCACATGAAGTCAAGAGAGAAGTAGATATTGATGTTAATAATAAGAAACGTACAGAATAAAACATTATGACATCTGGAATTTAAAATTCTGTAACGAAGAATGTGCCAAACAGAATGGACAGTATTTACAGGCAACGTCATGGGAGGGAGGAGAAATGAAAAAATTTATAAAACCATTACACATGGAAATAATAGGCTTTATTTTAGAATTTCTGAAATTTTATGTTGAAACAATGCAAACATTCACAACAAACTAGGGGAGGGCTATGGACTAAGGTATAAATGGTATGAACAAATATTCATGTATTCTGGGGTGGGGAGAAAATATTGAGGGGGGAGGGGGAATGGCACTGAAATTTTATGGTATGTACAGTATATACTTCATTATTCTTATTCATATTATTAGTAATTACTTAGCCATATTTACATACATGTACTCATGTAACATATGAGATTACTTGTATGTAAATTAGAAGATATTTTAATATATTATGCACGTAGTTTATACTTAATGTGTATAGTACAAAACGTTCTGACATATATATATTTATATATGTATATATAACAGTAAGACTAGTTTTTTTCTTTTTCACTCACTGAGACAGGTTCAACTGAGACACAAGGTACATAAAATGTTGTTGAATTGGGTAATAACCTACTCACTACTGTAAATAAAATTAAACAATAGAATGAAAGTACAGGCTGAGAGTACTGAATGGATTTGAATTGACATTTTATCAGTTTCAAATCCTTTAAAAAAAAAAACACTGTTTTATCATCCTTAAAATAAGTACAACACGCAAACCGTGTCTCAGTGTGATGCACAAAAATTAATGTGGGAGACAGAGGATAAACAGAGCATGGTTCTAGGTGAGGAAATTTGAAGTCTTCAATCACAGGAATTATAGCAACACTCCTCCCATAGTATGGAACTGGAACTGGGATTTCTCACAATTCTGGAATATGAGTGTTGCAGCAATAGTTACTTGAAGAGTTCAGAGGACACAGGATAGAATAAACAGCTGCTTACTCCTCAGGTCATACAGAAGTGACTGTACTTTCACCTCTATCATCATAAATGCATGTTACCACATCACATATACGAGGGTTGATAGGGTGATCAGAAAGCTTACAATTCTAACACAATATATTCCTATACAAATTCTACACTTTGCACTTCCAGGCATACAAATTCAGCATATTAGTTACAATGAAAATCAAGTTTTGCTGTTAAGAGTTACAACAGAAAATCAATGAAACTGCCCTAAAATTTAAACCCAACATAAAATGGAGGTGGTATGTTACTGTCAATCAAGTTGAGCAACACAATTATGTCATGTAATGAAATTACTTATATTAGCCAACAAATACAGATGACATTTTGGAAATGTCAGAGCTGCTTAAGCATCCAATCACCCTATGCAACTGGCCAAAATAACTGTAGTAAGTCATGTGGGTGAATAAATGGACAGCTTCATCATACAAGTACAAGGAAGCATATACAAACTTAATTTAAAATATTCCCTTCTTTACTCTCTGTGCAATTAAGACAGGCAAGATTATCATTCAACCAACAACAGTGATATTTATATTGTGGTTTACAGTAAGAATGTTTAGAGCTCAACAGAACATGTTATGCTGGACTTAGCCACAGACTGTGAGATAAGACTAAAATCAACATCATGTAATCTCTTCAGGTGATATGCCATTGGAAAAAAAGATGGTATCTAATGTTTCTGAGACTGTATGCCTCCATCATGATGAACAACAATGCTGTCATATTAACATATAGTTGCTCCTTGAATGTGGACAGTGGGCTGGCTGCAACAGCAATTACGCAAATAAACATAAATGACAAATGTGTCACTCAAAACATCACCCCCCTGATGATGGAGACATGAGACCATCTCCAACACATTCTGTAACATCACTTTCCTGTCGCCGACTGATCAGGAAAACCTTACTGTACAACTGCTGCAAAATACACAAGTCCCGCATCTCTCATTATCAACAGAAACCCCAAACTTTGCAACTGTGTGAACTCATGCTCATTCTGATAAACCTCTATTTAAGAGTAACTAACTGGAACTTCCACAACAATGTCATGTACAAGAATGTTTATGACATACAGCAAGATGGCAAATAGGGTAAAATGAGACTTGTAATAGCAAAAGAAACATTTTGTTACACTGTACACAATTTTAATCTCAGTATAGTATCAACAAAAATGAAATAGCTTATACTGCTATCAAAGAAGAAGCCAATCCAAACACCTTGTACAAAACCTCAGATAATCCGTATCAACATGGCGCATCTACACAGAAAATATAGAAATGTACTGGAAAAAGCAGAAACACAAGCAACAGAATAAGGCCAAACTAACAAAACAGTGGCTAAGAGAAAAAATGCAAAATGTTGTATGTCTAATAGTTGTCATGACTAATCACACTGCACAACTACAGAGAACAGCAACTTCTAAAAACCTAAATGAAAAACCTATCTTCCTGTTAACACCTTACAGTCTACAGAGTCTGTGCTTCTTGCAGTGGTGCTGCTGATGGTCAAGTCTTCTGGAATGTCAGACCATGTCAATTTGTAAAGAGTAACCCACACTTCAAAGGATCATAATGCTTCATCTGCAGGCTCAGTTGTTCTTCTTTGGACTGCTTGACCCTGACGATGAGAGCACCGTGATCCTTCGACATGCCAGCAAATATCTGCCCTCGATACACTGTCCCATCCACGATACGAGTCTTCACCTTCCAAGCTCTTTAAATGTTAATTAGAAGCCAGTCTTACACTACAAACCTGCACTGATTTTACACTCTTTTATTTCAGCCACATTTTTGCCAGATGTTAGTGCCTGAATTTTAATGACAGTTAGTGACTGCCTACAGGTCTGCTATGGTATCAGAGTGGCAAGTGTCATCCATGTTCTGCAGGGTGTGTTAGGAACAGGACACCTGAAGGTTCTGGATTTGTCAATAACAGCATGTCATGAAGACTACTTTAATGCTTGCTCTTTGTCATAAAAAGACTAATTTAGTGCAGCAATGCAGCAAACTGTCAATATGTGTGTATGAATAAAATGGAACAATAATATTTCATGCGTTCCACCCTTTATAAATTAGGCAGCAACAGTGATGTGCAACGTAAGCTGAGGAACACAATTCATTTACACTAAATCAGGGAATATAATATAATATAATAAAAAAAATAAATCAGGGAAGTTCAGTTACCACAAATACTAAATAATACAGTGTCAACTACAACAAGTAAGATAATGGTATAGTTCAACCAGCTCGATGGGCATTTTGGACACTGACCATCATCTTGGGCTTCTGGGACCACACTGCTTCAAAAACATGGGTCTTGGGGGGGGGGACGCCTAATATAGTGGGCCTCATAGATAGATCTAGTCTCTATCTATGATCCCCCACACAATCACTATTGCATGTGTAGGTTCCCCACACGTCCAAGCAATGGAGCTAGCTTGGGATGTCCCCTTGCAATGGACTACAACCCATGCATGTAGCGGAAAAGCCAACTTGTTTTCAAGTTTTTCAGCATAATTGCAAAATTGTGAAATGTCACTACTAGCTTAGTCACGTCTGTCTATCCACATGAAACAACTCACTTCCCACTGGATGAAATTTCATGAAATTTTATTTCTGAGTATTTTTAGAAAATCTGTCACGAAAATCCTAGTTTCATTAAAATATGACATGAATAACAGATACTTGACATGAAGACTATGCACATTTATGATTCTATCTCACTCAATTCTTCTTAGAATGAGAAATTTTTCAACAAAAGTTGTACAGGAAATCATCATGCCATGTACGAGCCAATATGATACAGTGCTGGGTAACTTATAGCTCCTAAAAGCAAATAAAAATAGCTTTTGTTCTGACACTCTTCTGCTATTATTATTAGTTTTCTCTAAATACCAACTGTGATGCAGCGACAGACAGTGCAAATTATATGTATCCAATTTAGCAATGTACTCAGTATTTTATGAGAAATTTCTCTTCGTACAAGTTTTATGTTCGTGTGACCGTGCATCGTTAAAGTAGGTAAATAATAGAGCCAACTAGATGTCACAGTAATCTGATGCGTATTCGTGATTAGAAGATTCTCAACATGTTTCGGGCATCATGTGGTCATGCGGAGCCAAACTCCACATGACTGCAGCCAGCGCAACCAGGCAAACACCACACGCAGTCTTAAACAATCTTCTTCTCCTGACGATGGGCATAATGATGCCCGAAACATGTTGAGAATCTTCTAAACATGAATAAACATCAGATTACTGTAACATCTAGTTGGTTCTATTATTCACCTACTTACCTTCTCTTCGTACCTATTATCGGATCCGAAATGCAAAAAAAATTGTGATATTTCTGCTAACGCTCATTTGCTACTTAAGAAATGATAAATTACTGAGAACTGCGCTCTTCTTAAAATTACCACTACTCGCTGTGTAATAACCCACAACAGCACAGTTCTCAGCTACCTAGCAGCGGAAGCCGGAAATCACGGATAAATTACTGAGTTACATAAAGCACTAAATTGTTTAGTTTCATTTTGGTTTGTTAGATCTGTTACATAAAGTATTTATGTATGTGAAATGGAATCAACCATTATGGCAGTAGATGGGCATGTATACACATCATCCTGCACACAGTCCATGTTCATTTTATTTAACATAAAATTTAAAAGATTAAAGAAAAATGGGTTTGTTTTCATCTTCAGATGGAAATGGGAGAAGCAGAATTCTGGTCTGGTGGGCCTGTTAGAAACAGCTAGTCTCTACCACTCAGCATCAGGCTCTTTGTAATGGGCTCATGTGATTAAATTCCCTCTCCTTTATTCCTACCTGAAGACAAAAACAGGACCAGTTTTGGAATGTTGTAATGCAATCAACCTGAGATGACAGGCAATGGCCAAAACACCGGTCAAACCTACCCTCATAAGGCATCATCAGAATCCTTCAAAGCTCCAAGTGTTATCAGCCTTAAGACGGTAGACAAATGACCAACTCTGGTGTCAAATCCTGAAGCGAGTCACTTCTGTATGCAACTTATATTTAGAAAAGGTCATATATATGTGTGTTGTATGATAAGTGATGTTCACAGTCAGTTGATGTACTAGATCAGTGTCTCTTACAAGTCTCTCTCCCTCTCTTTAATATTTATCTGTGCTGAATGTCATATGTATGCTACTTTACAAGTGTAAAACTCGTAATGTACACTGTGACTGTATAAACTGCTGGTTAGGTGCTGTACTAGGTAGCATTACATTTTCATTTTACATATTTCACATCTGTATGCTTTGTAAAGCTTTGAATAATCTAAAAAACACTACACTGTGAAATACGTAACACTGTTCCTTTTCTCTCCTTCCAGTATACATTACTAGGCTAGGGTTCTCATTTGTCCCATTCTTCCCAGGACTGTCCCATTTTTACAAAGAAGTCCTGGTGTCCCACAAACTTTATTCAGGATGCTCAAATGTCCCACTTTTTTGATTCTGTACATTTTTCATTCACATCACTGCAATAACACAATTTCTCTGTATCCTAAACTGATGGTTAGTAAGTTCAGTGTTTGTTGTCTTTCATGTTGGTGGAAATCGATCAGGCAACTGCTTGGTAATGTTGGCGATGTTGCGAAACTGTACCATGTTAAGTGGTGATACACAAACAATTATGTGAATCTTCCAGAGACAACGTGCCACTGACTGTGTGCTATATACACTCTGCCTTCCAGAGACAACGCGCCACTGACTGTGTGCTATATACACTCTGCCTTCCTAATACCATTTAATATTGCTCTGAAAATACACAACTTCATTTTTGGATTTATTTAGTGTCAATTAAAGTATAATGAATGCACATTTGCAAAAGGGTGTTACATAGTTGTCTTAAAGCACTTGTGTATGTATCAGCGGCAGCTTGTCTGTGGAAAATTCGATCCGTAAAATGTGTTCCTCCTCTTCCCATATGTCCCACATTTTTTGTAGAGATTTTTCAAAATGTCCTGGTTTTCCTTAAAAATATTAAGGGAATCCTACACTATGCACAAAAATGACACTGTATTTCTTGACCTTGGCAGCAAATGCCTGAGTACATTCTTTTGACCATCCTGCAAGGGTTAATGACCAGGCTACTAGAGCTATATTTCAAGTGGTATTAACTGACATATGGATCTAGTAATATATACATACACACATACACACACACATATGTATATACATATATACAAATATAATGTCTTAATTTCAGCTGTCTGTGGTTACCCAGTTCAGCATGTTCCATTGCCAACTCTGTAGCATTCCACTGATATCATGCAGATTTTAATAAAAGGCATTATTCATATTAAGATAAGTTTAAGCAGTCCTGAGAAACAGCATAAATAACAAATATAGAAATTGGTCTGAATATTCTTTTATTCAGATCATTATTTCTCCCAAATGACAATAGTGTATTACCATTTCTTTAGAGTGTGATGTTACACTTGATTTAAGAATAGTGAGGAAGGAGGTCATCAAAAACCACTGATAACAGCAGCAGCAGCAGCAGCAGTAGTAGTAGGAGTCACAGTAGTAGTAGTAGTAGTAGTAGTAGTTCTGTTTTGTCTTCTTTTGTCTTTACAAGATATAGCAATAACATTTATTCAATCAACAACATTGGCAAGATGATCACACTTCGCAAAAAAGAAATATAAAAAAACAGTCCCACTTGTGAATACTGTACAATTACGTAATATTACACACAAGAAGGGAGGATTTATGCACAATGACATGACTGAGAGGGGGAAACTTGCAGTAACAATAAATCCAGGAACAACTGAAGTAATGCACACTTCTACCGCCACATCCATTTGGAAGGAGCCTTGATGAAGGATACTACGGCATCCTCCTCTCCACCAATTTATCATTAACATTCACATTTACCAGTCTGTTATATCAGCCTTTACAAGTTCCTTCATTTGTAATCCTCTGTGCTTACGCCTGAGGACAAGGCAAATTCACGGAAAATAATGGAAAAACACATCAAAACAAGATATTCACTGCATAACTTTCCAAGACACCATGAACAGTATATAGATTACTTCCTTACAGACTATGTAGTAGAAAAGGCAAGAGTCCCATCTGTATGATGAAACTTTGGGGAAAAGGTCAGAAGTGGTGATGCATTAGTTTACACCCCAAGCAACGACTGAAACAGGAGACATATACAGTCCGATCATTATAGCAAATATGCATTTCAAAAGGCTTCGAGGAAAATTCTTATTCTTATTCTCTCTCCCCGATATACATGGCAGATATACGACATTATTTCTGAAAAAAGATGTAGCTTTCTTTGCTTTGATGGGAAATAGCATTTTTTTCTCTCAAAGTTTACTCTCATCAAGAAAAACAGACACTGGCATATGACTGGACAGGAAGCAAGTATCTAACACACTACAGTTGAATGAAAAAACATTATAATGACGTTCATGATTTGCTTACTGTACAAAGACCACGTCCCTCGGTATGATCTGCATCTATAGAACAAGTCTTTCTATGAAAACATTGACTTTGTATTCAGTTCTATGACTGCATTAGGTCTTCACAAAACTTCCATAACCCTTTAACACCAACCTCACTGACACACACACATGCACACATACATTCAGTCTCACTCTCCTCCTAGTTCACACTGAAAAACCATGATACAAATTTTATAATCAATTAGATTTTTCTTTAAAAAAACTTCATTTTCCTAACAAGACATCTACAGAGTCAAAACAAAGGTCTATTTAAATAAAAATATATATAATATGTATATATATATATATACAGACAATAACATACATGGATATAAAAACATAAGTTCCTTTGTTGTTGTAACAGTCATTAAGAAAATATCAGTATTCACTGAAGATGAAGATGGTAAGAAAACATGGTGACGGTTAATGAGACTAAATTAAACAAATGTATAAAACTCTTTTTTTATCAAAGCTGGAAGGGAATCATAGTATTCACCTATCATTCTTTATAAACACCACTCCGTTTACTGCACCAACATTTCTTCCGAGGGACATAATATAGTATTTATATAGTATAGTTATATCTCTTTTAAAACTTCACATACAAGGATCCCTTAGAATGAGTCTTACACACTCTAACCTCTGTAGTAGTAATTATGTATGTAACATGTTTGTACAAGAAAATGAATAAGTACAACTTGGTAGCAAAGAGAGATATCATTTTCATTTCATTTTTCTTTAGCAAGAAAAAACACACAAAAATTATAATGTATTTAATAGTACAACCCTTTTTTTACACATTTTAGATTTGTATTTTTATTACTTTTGTCATTTCCTTTCTGTTTTAATATTCAGATTTTTTGTGTTTTAAGGCAATGGAAACATAGTAATCGAAACTGATGAGGCTGCAAGCTGCAGATGGCATTCCTACATCCATATATTTTATCCAAATCAACAATTCCACATACCTTGAACCTAACTACAATGGATTAATAATCAACAATGGCAGTCAAAAACACAACTATATTTGTAAATACAATAATTTACCAACTACATGTTTCGGCCTAATTCGGCCA
>JGI20166J26741_11610806_pt1 | contig 11583 bp, 6 predicted proteins | sample TergutCu122P5_FD_26741 | JGI IMG/M metagenome (IMG submission 26741) | reverse complement strand
CACTGAAGGACAGTAAAACTTCGAAACATGTATCTATTTTGTATCAGTTGTAAATAAATAGTTGCCACTATTAAAGTTCCAACCCTCGTATTTGATATCTTAAAATATTAAAGAAAGCCACTGGCTGTGCACTCTACACTACTGAAAGAGCGTCGTCGAACTGATAGATAATAAATTAATTGATATTCTCTTATTAAGCAACAAATTTGGAAACTGTTCCTACCATACAGCAACCGTCATTCACAAATTTCAGGCAAGGGTGTAATAAGTAGGCTTAAAACTGGTGCATTATAAAATAGAATTTATACAATCATTTCCACAAGCCTATCAGTTGCCGAAACGTGAAAAGGAAATCTTAATCTTGAGTGATAAAGAGCACTCATCACGAAGTCGAAATGAACCTCTAGAAAGTACATAAATACTTAAGGTAAGGAATCCGGGAAATTCAGTGTACAGTAATCTAGGATATTTTAAATGGATTATGACTGCCAAAATATTTTAGCATTGGTAGACGGGGCAGAAGGAGTAAAGACATTTCTTTCTAAAGGAAAATGGAAAAGTTGTAATTGTCAATAATCAGTAGGGAACCGAATTTTGACCTTGTTAAAGTTGAGTGGTCTGTGCGCTATTAATACACGATCTTTTGCAATGTTTGTTTGCCAAACGTTTATGTCATAGCCCTTAGTAACTATTAATTGAACCCGAACTGAGCAAAAGATCAGATTCCACAAGAAATGGAGAGCGTGTAAAGGCAAGGGGAATAGAAGCATAAACATAGCCTTGAAAATGTAAAGGAAATAATGGATAATATAAAAAACACAACTAATATGGAATGATACAGGTAGGTTACGAGAAAATTGGCATAAATACAAGAAGAATATGCAACATAGTCCACAATCGGAAAAGCTTAATTTAAAATAAAACAGGAAAATGATTTAAAAACACGAGATTGATAGTACGAGTCAGTTTTAAGTTGACTTTAACTAGCTAATAATGTTATCAAATGCAGCGGTAAATATGACGGTAAACAAAGAGACAAACTAGCGAACGAACTCTGCAACACCCTGCTACAGAAAGTAAAATTTGTCACAGAGTTTTTGTTGAATTTAAAAGTGATTACTTATGAAGAACATAAGTTAATCTTCACGAGTCACAATCTCCTGACGCCTGCGTTTAAAAACTCGACATGAATGCTTTGTCACAAATGTGCCCATTTATTCCCGAAAGCTACGATTATTTCCGGCCCTGGGGTCACTTAGCCCGCGGTTGCGCGCACCAATTTAAAGCGGTAGAATCGCATTACTGCCGAACCTCGCCGCATTTGGCGCCGGGTGTTAGTAATGGCGCCCCGGAGGTTCCCCGAGAGGACCACTCAGCCTTCCCTCTGCACGTGATGATACAAGTCCAGCATTAGCAATAATCCAGAAGAGGAACGTTCCAGGTTGATGGCCGACATTTTGCGGTGTGCTTGTATATTGATGGAACACAGTGGAAATATGCTCGCTGTCTCTGTTCAAGGTAGCACGCCCTTCGTTTCGGTAGTTGGTCAAGTGATCCCGAAGTCCGTGAATTGCGTTAAGTAACAAAACATCATATCTTTACAGTAGACATGTTTCGGTTTGTGCTCGGCCATCATCATGAAAGTAACTCGTATAAAGCAGTGGGAATCACTGCTGGCCTTATATTTTTATCATACACAAGCTGGAATAATAAAGCAAACCTAGAAGTAGTTCCCAAAACTGTGTATGAATCATTGCTGTGATCGTGGCGAAACACAGGTCGTGACGTGCCTGAAACAAAATCGTCAACTTTTGAGGGAAGATTTAATACATTCCTCAAGTATGGAGGTAATATTTTATTAGTCGCCATCTTAAGCCTGTATGCAGCAAATACGAGAAATGCAATTGAAATATATTCGTAAGTTTTATCTAGGTATAATTCAGTTCTGATTTCAGTAACTCTTCAGGTACTCCTCCAACCCCACATGATGTGTTACTTTTTAAGGATTTAATTGCCATTTTAACTATTTTTATATCCAAATTAATTTTAACCTTTTCTATTTATTTCTATTTACCTGGGCGTACCTGGGCGGACGGGATTAGAGGACTGTTGGGGGAAAAGGGATTGATGGAAGACGACTGGAATGACAGAAGCAACTGGAGGAAGAAGATACTATAATTGCCAAACGGGCGCATGAACATTGTACAACCTGCTAAATAATAATAATAATAATAATAATAATAATAATAATAATAATTCAGTTCTGGTGGAAAACTTGGAAGTAAGAGATACATTGAGAGACCTAGTGGTAAACAAATAGTAACAAAATTTGCTTGTCTTAAAAATTAATTAATAATATATATCATTAATAAATATTATTAATTAAATAGCCGGTTAAAGCAGAACTGCATGCTTGAGAGTGAAGGCGCACAGCCTGGCCGCTCTTGATGTTTAACGGTGTTTGTAGTATCCCCAATCCAAAGAGACCATACCAGTGGCAGCACGACGACAACGTAATCAGGCAAGTATACAGGAACTTGCAGGCCGTGTTCGAGGATAGCATGGCTGTTTTTTCCTTGCTTGTGGCTACCTGTAGCCCGGTAGGAATACCACATTTCGGAGGAAAGTCAGCTAAACAACAATAAAGTATCAAATACACAGTATTATAACTGTCCTATAATGTAACAATCTAATCCGCAAAACAAAGCAACCATAAAATAATGAAGCAAACCGAAAAATGTACAATCAATGAATTATCAACAAACTGATCAATTAACAATCAGTTAATCAGTAGCCATACTGCCGGACTGTGTTAGTCTTCAGCAAATATTCTCCGTGATGATTACCGTCTTCCGGACCTTGGCTGTATCCTTCAGATTTAAGATGGAGGCAGTCGGTTTTTCCGAAACGTCAGCGAATATCCACCAGAATGCACTGCGTCACATCTCAGAAGACTGTACTCTTAGTAGTGAGTCTCAAACTTGGTAGCATTTCCCTCAAACGGAAGCCGCCGAAGGACGCACTAATTTAAAACATGTGCATATGGTCGAAAAAACAAATGTAGCTGATATTTATCAACACTTTCTTTAAAGTGCAGTTAGGAAATCTGTCAATGTTAGTTAACATAAGGGGCTTAGGTACAACGGAACGGTACTTAACAACGCTGTTTCTGTTGTAGAGATTGTATAGGGTTGACTAAGGAGGAACGAGATCAAAATTCGGATATATAACACCATGAATTGAGGATAATTATGAAATTCGAACTCAATACCACCTAAAGCATCATCGGTGCAGCAACTGGGTGGGCCTTGTGAGCTTCACCGCAACATTTTGTTGAGGTGTCTCTATTGCGTCACAAGACAGGCAATGTGAGTGAAACGTAACATTGAGGCACGTTCGTGTGGAAAATCAGCAAGTATTACATATTTTGACGGTGCATTTGTAGCTTTAGGAATGCAGCACTCAAAGAGCTTGCGCCATGTTGTCATTTGTGGCCTGTCCGGCTCTGCAACATTTTTCCTACGTTATCTCAAAAACGGCACGATTTTCGAAATAAATGTATTGAATATGACCTGTCTGGTTTTATTTCTCTACAACTTTTATCCGAAACATTTCTCATTCTAAGGAGTATTGATCGGGATATGATCAAAAATTTATATTTGTCTTCACGTAAAGTACCCATTATTCTTGTCAGGTTTTAATGAAAACTGAATATTCTCGACAGATATTAGAAAAATACGCAAATATAAACTTTCATGAAAATCTGTCCAATAGGAGCCAAGTTGTTCCATTCGGACGGACGGGCGCGCAACACAGACAGACATGAAAAAGTTAATAGTCGCTTTTCGCAGTTCTGCGAAGGCGTCTAACAGAGGTCACGCGATATTTTACTATCATGGTAACGCTGTTCAGCGTACACAAGTCGGTCGCTCTGTAAGAACAGTCGCTACTTTACTTCTCTAAACACGAGAGAACTATGTTCTGGCTGTGTTAACAGGGATTAAGGTTGTGTTGTATGGGCGTGTTTGTTATTCTCTTGTATTCCTCACTTTCTCTTTACTCATTTTCCCCTCGTTTGCTTTTTTTTTTTTTGGGTTGCCTTTTTTTTTTGGCTTTTTTTCTGCCGTTCTCCCTTGTGCACGAGTAACGAGCTGCAGAAATTCCATTAAATGGACGTGACTTAGCGCAAGCAGCGCATCTGTTCCTCTTACGGCCTTCCGGCGACGAATCAATACGGGCAGGGCCCCTTGCTTGTTCCAGGGCCCCTTCATTATTAGGGCCCCTTCTTCTGATTACACATGCCCCTCGATGACTACGTTGCGTTTTTGCCTCTACTAGATAAATTGTTTTTGTCTTTTGTGCTAAACAGTCGCATAATTTCGTTTTGTTAGTACCGATATTAATTACAAAGTTTGAATGCTGAGTATTATCGTGTATAGGCGCCGCTTTGCAGCATAATATTCCTTACGACACAGCCAGGAAATATAAAATCGGCATAGTTTAACGACGAGTTATCAGCTGAATAATTTATGTAAATTCTAGAGGGGGAAGTCGTAGAAATGGTGTATTGCGAAGAATGTGGAACTAAGTGGCTCTGTAAATGCAACAGTGTCTGTTATCACGGCAGTTGTCTGGAGGAAAGCCACAATAACTTAGCCAGAGGAGCCAGTCCCTTCTTAAAGAGGAGAAGCAGGAGCCTCCTGAAATCGACGCAAAAGTGATTACAATTCAACAAAGATCTTCGATGAAAATATTAAGTTTCTTTGGATTACTGCTGCCGAGCTGGGAGAACATTATGAAATTCCGAATTTTTGTTGAAGTCATATATATATGTATATATATGTATCGTAATTAGATTATTTTTTAAGTTAATTATAGGGAAGTCTTTGTTGAAAATATTAAATGACATCCGACGATACACAGTAATCACATTTATGCTTGTAGAGTAAAACCTACAATATACATGGTCCATTCTCCTTGGCCACACTTTCGTTTCATAGCGTATCCTAAATCGCAACAAAAGGTGTTCAGCAGGGCGGACCCCAAGTCTCAGCTGTGCTAAATACATAGATACAAGTATCACGCATGGAAAGGAGTTTAAATTTACTTTATACTATTAAAATATTTTATTTATTAATACACACCATTGGTATGAATATTTCAGTAAATTATTATACAGAACATTATTTTAATAAAACAGTAATGACAGGGTTCCCACAGAAAGAAGGAAAAAACCTAAAGTAACATTATTTTAATAAAACAGTAATGACAGGATTCCCACAGAAAGAAGGAAAAAACCTAAAGTAACGTCCAAGTTTTTCACCAGGTGCTCCATCTATAAAACTCTAACATGAATTGCCTTTGTCTTGTAATGCGGAGGAGCTCATTATGTTCTGCATATTTGAACTTCGTATTTTAGTTGTAATTCGTATTTCGACATTTTATTAATTTTTTATTTTACTGACTGCACAGAGAGGGAGGTGATTCCTGCCAGGGTTCTGGCATCCTGACTTGGTATTTCAACTGATTTCCTTTTCTTTTTTTTGCGGCTCTTGGTGTTGTATCTTCAAGGGAGTCTATATAGAAAATGTGCCTCTCAGCGTTGGCAACATACTAAAGAATCACAAACACAAATATTAGAGGTTCACGACATTCTTTTTCTTGTTCCAAAATAATTTTTTATCAAGCCTGTATGCAATGCTAGAATTTACAAAAAAACAGCTCATTGGAAGGGAGGAAGAATTGGATATTTGAAAGAAAATATTTCAAGAAAAGGAACATGAACATTTATATTATCCTAACGAAAATCAGCTATAGTAACCATGCAAACAGGAAAGTACCTCAGATTTGAAGTGGACCATCCTTGTTTGAAATGGCTCTATCTTTTCTGTTCAGGCCATACCCCATTCCAGCTGGAATCTAAATAACAAGTTCATCTGAGGCATCATCAAAGTCATTTCCATTTCGCACACTATACCAAATCTCTCCAGTAATCCCAACCTTATACTTCCACAGCCAAGACCAGCAGAATTCTTGTGAGAATTCGTGACCACAGAAGTTGAAGGCACAAAGTTCTTTCGAAACGTCAGGCTTCAGTAACTCACAGTTACAACACAGAAGTCCACCTCTAACTCACAGTTACAACACAGAAGTCCACCTCAACTTTGCGCACCGTCGTAGTGCTTAAAATTAAGGTATAAAGAACGGGCTGACTTCATACAATTTATCGCAGGTATATCTCTGATCTGTCAGGAAACCAGCAGCTAAGCTACACACCAATGTTTCTGTAGATGTTCCATCAAAAAAAAGATTTGTTTCCATGCTATGACCATGCTGTCTTATGTTCTATAAAGATAAGTTTCGAAGACTTGTTACCGCATCGCATTATATTACCTTCACGATTTTGGGTGTCTGCCATTTGGTTGCTACAGTTTATAGGGAATGTAAAGAAGTTGGAGTTTTCATACTAAGTTCGAAGAAAAGGGGAAGTGAAACGGTACAGAGAGGAGGCAGACAACATAATGGTGCACTAAATGAGCCTTTTTCTGTAAGCATGTAAAGCAGACTGACTGACCGAATGACTGAATAAGTAACTGACTAACTACCCAACTGAAAGAGAGACTGTCTGACAGACAGACAGACAGACTGACTGACAGACAGACAAAATGGGAGACAGACTGCTAACTAACTAACTAACTAAATAAATAAATAACAAAAGAACTGTCTAAAACAGTTTCTCTTAAGAAACTCTCCGCATTTCTGGAAACCTAAGTTTCATTACCAATCCAGTGCCAGATAAGTCCTTTGCGCGCCGTCCCAATTTAACACTCGTATTGTCCTCTAGGCTCCATAAGTAGCACATGGCCCACCCACACTCGCGTCCTTCGTGTTAGCAGCCGAATAATACTTGGCTAGGTGTTGCAATAACGAAGGTCTTTATTTTGCAGTTTTATCCGGTCCTCTGTCATTTTCTTCTTCTTAGGATCAAATATCTTCCTCAGCAACCACACCCCATAAAAACTTGGGGGAATATTATAGTTTTCTATATTTTAGTATTTATTTTACTAGGTCAAGATGAAGACAAAAAATTCAGAGCTGCGAGGCAGCAGACATACCTCGAAATCAATCTGTGCTTAATCTCTTCTTGAATTCAATTTCGTTCTGTTAGCGTCATTCTTCAATGGATGGACTTCACATATTTTCAAAGTATTCTTAGCTCCATTTCTCCTGTAGTCCCTGGACTAGACATCTACATAGAATTAACAAGTAGGCTAGAAGCCGAATTTCTTGCAACCGCTACGTACTGTGTTAGTATCGTTGCGCTGCTACTAGCGCAGTTTGGTTCGAGCTGAATTCGACATGAGAAGGGTTGTGTTCGTGACGCATAACCTACGGTTTTCTGATGTTTTTAATTTCCGATAGACAATTATCGCTCCCAGGACAAAAACAAACTGATTTAATTGAAGTTGCTTACAGCATCACTCATTTTTATTACACCTTTACAAGTCACAGAGTGACGTCACATTAATGCCGGAAATTACGTTGCAGTATTTTATCGGCTCCAGCTCAGACCGACATGTCCCATGTATTATTGTTTATATCCAAATGAAAAGCCATCAAATTATTTTTACTAATCAGGTGATCTGCGTAAGCCATGGGAGTCCAAGGTTTTGCAATGGTGAACCACGAATTCAAAAATCCACATGAGTGTGCTCGCCGCATGAAATTTTTATTCACAGCAGTTCAAGTTACAGATATTATGTCAGGGAAACAAGGTCGTTTTCATGGGTAAAATACATTTGAGAGGCAAAACTCATTGGGAGAATGGAAATTTTATGACCAGTATGTGCCTCTTAAATTTTTGATGGTCGGTCAGTGTGCCTCTCACGTTCAAGTCTACTTTTAATATCGAGACACGATTTTTTTTCCCGAAATCTTAATAGTTTGGGCGGTTTCATTGTTAAGAAGATCGTGATATTAACCTTCATATCTCTGAAAACCTTCAGCCTTGTATTTGTTTGAGTTTTTCCAAATTCTGTATTGAAAGTACGATAAAGAATTAACCCAACGGAGAGATGCATCGGACAGTGTTTGGCCGGCAAAACTTCCACACGATCTTGAAATAGGCTCTCAAATGGCAGGTTGTCACGGAAGGTCGTTGGGAGATCAAATTTACTATTGACGAGTGGTAGAAACGTGAGTAGTAAACCAATGCTGAAGCAAAGCCTGACAGGGATACTGACTGGGCTGGTTCTACACAATTCAAGTTTCGAAATTCGGGGTTAATGTCAGCTGTAAGAGTATATCCCGAACAGCCTAACAGTGCTTAATTAAACATTTGGTCGGAAGACTGAGGGTTGTGCGTGTTTACGGGGGTCACTGATATTCCAGTTAAAATCCGTCGTAACAGGCCGAATAACTCGTAAGACAAAATGGGCTAAAGTACCGCAGTTTATATATTTTTTAAAATTTTATTTTCGCCATTAAATCAAACTTCCCGAAAAATTTAGGTTCTTGTCAAGTGGTTACTTGTGGGTTTGCCAAGGGGGCGGTGGAGGGGTAAATCTGCCAGAGTGGGAAGCTGACCACACACATAAAGTGCGATGTCTACAGGCATTTTCATGGCGTGGTGTGTAATTAAACAGAAGAATGTAATTACAGGTGAGAGCGTATACTGGATTTATTTGTAATTGGCTCATGGTATTGCCAGTTTTGGGCGGTTGTGGACAATGGATTTTTGGGAACATTGGCGCAGAGTTTCTTAATCACCAACGCAAACATTTGCTTATCAAGAAGGACCAAGCATGATTAGTTTTGGGGGAATGACTAGATGCAGGGGAGCTACACGAGTCGGACAGAGATATCAACTTGGTACAATCCGTTACCACTTAATGTATTATAAACATTTAAAGAGTATTGTACACATTTTGTGATAGGGGAGAATTTGTGACGCATTATGATTGCAAGACATTATTTTAAATGTTTATTTCGTACCCTACACATCCTAAAGTGAAATGCAGGAAGGCCAACTGGTTTGGTCACATCATGCGTAGGAATTGCCTTCGAAAACACGTTGTCGAAGGAAAGAGAGAGGGAAGGATATAAATGGCGGGAAGGCAGGAAGTAGACGTAAGCAGCTAGTGGATGATCTTAAGGAAAAGAAAGGGTACTGGAAATTGAAGGAGGAAACACTAGATTGCGCTCTGTGGAGAATTCGTTGTGGAAGAGGCTATGGAACGTACCCGTAAAAATAATATGGTTTAGTTTAAACTTACTTAAGCCTGTAATTAGTTACCATCTTTCCTTCTACTCCATCTTATTTCCTTTACTTAAAAATTTATAGAAAATCCTCACCTGCAATATGAGTTAATTTTGACAACTGCATAAAAATTCTCAGGATAGAAGTGTGGGATTTTCCCGAGGTTAAAGTAGATGACGAGGTTATTTTGTGCAAGTTAGAAGTCGAAGAAAGAGTGAAATTAAATTTGAAGTTTAGTTTCATGCCTGCACACCGAAAAGACTTTGTACCGAAGGAATGTCACACACCTATTAGTTCAAAATTTATTCTAAAATAATGAAAAACCTCTTTTTTTACGTTCATGTGACAGTGCATCGTAACAAATTTCTTTATAATAAAACCAACTAGAGGCACTAATTTCACAAATTTATTCTGGTATGAGACTCTACATGTTTCGGACAGTTCCTCTGTCCATCATCAGGAGTTTATTCACTGTACACTCAGCATATGATTGTATGACATATACCATTGCTGAGTGTAAAGTGAATAAACTCCTGATGATGGACAGAGGAACTGTCTGAAAAATGTCGAGTTTCATGCCAGATTAAATTTGTGAAATTAGTGCATCCAGTTGGTTTTATTAAAAAGAAATGAAAACCTCATTTCACCGTTCTGAAGTGGCTTGTTTGAGATTAAAAAAAAGTGCGATATTTCCACCAGTTTTAGATACGCAAAACCTAAGTCCACGTTAACTAGCTAGCTGCTACCCATATGAAAGTGCAGTCATTTTTACGTGCTTGTATTTTGCAATTCCCTATTAGTTTTGGTTCGCAGTTCGGTCATTACAACTCATGTTTTATTTTGTGGAATTTCCGAATCCAAATCCCGGTCATGCTCACCTGACTGAGAATTTCTGTGGTTATTGTACGAGTAAGTCCTGACAGAGAATTTCTGTGGTTATTGTAAGTCCTGACTGAGAATTTCTGTGGTTATTGTAAGTCCTGACTGAGAATTTCTGTGGTTATTGTAAGTCCTGACTGAGAATTTCGGTGGTTATTGTAAGTCGTGACAGAGAATTTCTGTGGTTATTGTAAGTCCTGACTGAGAATTTCTGTGGTTATTGTAAGTCCTTCAAGACAAATTTGTGAATGATTTGACTAAAAAGCATGCAATGACCACTTATTTCTACATCCTTTCCATTTAACGCTTTTAAACATTCTTTCTTATAAATTATAAAATAAAACATCAGTTAGGGGCTTAAGGTTCTTACTGCAGTGCTGCGGGCGTTTCAAGTCATCTTGGCTGTTACGATATCTACTCTTGATTCATTGGCCCTGCGGCTGCAGGTATTACACTGATTCGAATTTTCCGGAACTGTTTATCCAACGACACAGCCTAACATCCCGGAGAACTTTAATATTCAACACTACAGTTCCTATTAGCAGTGAACAAAATCAGTGCCCACTATACGTCCATTCGATTAGTTGTGTTATGTAAATGCTCTAAGTGTTTCTGTTCTGTGAACCATGCAAAACACGCAAATACACTTTAAAGTATATAACGTAGAATTCTTTTCAGTGTTAATCCTTGCGTTACGTAGAGTTACCACCAAGTTTTACAAGGTTAATCTTATAGATATTACCCCCAACATAATCTACGTCGTCTGCTTAGTTGAAAAGCATCATCAAATAAACCACGAAGCAATTAATTGTCGAGCAAGTCGAATGAAAATTCCCTTTTCCGCTTCATGACTGCGAAACATTGTGTAAACCGGCAAACTTCGGCCATAAGGTTTATTTCCAGTACAGTCTGCTGTCGGGGACCTCTTCCACTGTGACTAGAAATTTAGTCTCAAAATTCGAGCCTGAGAGCTTGTTACGTGACAATTTATCATTAAACTTTTGTACAGACGCAAGAAGCACATTACAGAAGCAAGTTCCATTCTGTTGCTGTTAACAGCGTTTTCCTTTGTGAACATGAAAAAAAAAAAATGAAGCGGCTTCACGCTTTAAGTTCCGACCATACGTACCGCGTCATTATTGCCGTTAGTAATTGTTTGGCAGTCATTTGAAGCATTTTTATTTCTGAGACAGCCCATCTGCTGTGAGTGATATTGCAAAGAAAAAGAAGTGTAAGTACTCCGTGTGCTCTTTCTCAATTGGCTTGATCCCCCCCCACCATTGTCTATTTGTTTCCAAAATTGAAAAATTCAGTATCATTGACTAGTAAAAATCTGCACTGAGAAAAAATTACATACGAGGGTTGGAACTTTAATAGTGGCAACTATTTATTTACAACTGATACAAAATAGATACATGTTTCGAAGTTTTACTGTCCTTCAATGT
>JGI20166J26741_11610695_pt1 | contig 11585 bp, 8 predicted proteins | sample TergutCu122P5_FD_26741 | JGI IMG/M metagenome (IMG submission 26741) | reverse complement strand
TATACCATATGCTGTAAAAATCTCAGTCTTACGCTCCTGAAGATGGGCAAAAGATTGCCTGAAACATGTTGAGCTGATCTTGGAGATCAATAAATTGTTAATGTTGCATCTAGTTGATTTTCTACATTACTTTACCTACATTGATGATGCACGGTCAAACACAAATCAAGTTTAATTCTGCCAGTTCATCGTGAATGAAATACAGATAATGCCTAGAATTGGAAGGTTTGTGTACATATGTTGTGCAGGCAGTCAAACTGTAGAGAAGTTGTTCTGAAACAGAGGGAGTGATAATAGGATAAATGACAAACAGATTGTATTTTAACCCTTAAAAACTGAGGCAAACCAGAATTATATTTAAAGACTTAGCTTGTGCTGTGCAGTAAACATCCTGCTTTGATTATAAGAAATAATCAGTTAATGCCATGTAGGTAAATAGTTGCATTTTGTTCTTGGAACTTTACAAAACACATGAATACAGTGTGAGTGGAATATAGTGTTTCTTAATGCTAAACTTATGGCACGAAAAGTAACAGCTAGGCTGGAGTATTTTGTCAGGGCACAACTTATTTGGAAGGATTGAACCATTCAAATTGAACTGCTAATAGACACATCTACTGTCTGCTGGGCCAACGTGAGATTTCATTACTCATTTTGTGTCTCATCCTTCATATCAACATTGAATGCTCCTTAGTTATGTATTCTTTGAACATCTACATTTTCCCTGTATAAGGACTGTAAACTGCAAGAATAAGAAGACAAATTTATTAGCAATAAGTATCCACTTAGAAGTTGAAGCATTGATTTTGTTATTTAAAAAGACTGATCTGGTTGTTGTATTAGATCTTTAAAAGTGTGGATGTAAAAGGGGCAAGTACCATATCGCTTATTTAGAATGCATTATGTAAAAATGTCATAAATTTCTAAGATTGTACAGTGTCAGTGATTGATGATGAACTAATGAATGAGTGAGTACCGAGCATTGGTGGAATTATATTGACAGGGAAAACTCTCAATATTTGGAGATAAACCTGTCCCATTGCCACTTCTTACACCAAAAATCCCACATGGAATGGCCAGGAAATGAACTTGTACCTTGCAGTGAGAGGCCATGGACAGAACCAAGTTGCTGCCTAATAATCTTCTCATACACATATAGCAAGAAAAAATAACCATATTCTGCTTATATTTTCTTTCATTTGCAAGGAAGAGTTGTTGACAAGTGATTTGGCTTGTACAGTTTTCTGTAAATAGTGTTTAGTAAGGAAAATATATAATGGTATGGATGTTATTGAACTTTGTTTATAGAGTGATATGTTAGATTTTTCGTGACTGTTGTTCCTTCCTTTAACTCACTGTAAGATTCATAAAAAAAGTTGCTTTAGTTGTAATGTCAGTATCAGAGTTTTATACTGATCTTGTAAATAAAGCCAACTTGGTGCACAATTTTTCTTAGTATGTTTATTTCTTTGCTCTACGTGTTTCAGGTGACTATGTGCCCATCATCAGGAGAAACAACTGTATTTATGCAACACTTGTCACATAAATACAGTTGTTTCTCCTGATGATGGGCAAATAGTCACCTGAAACACGTAGAGCAAAGAAATAAACATACTAAGAAAAATTGTGCACCAAGTTGGCCTTATTTACAAGATTATACAGGGATGCACGGTCAACAACACATAAAAAAACATAAAATTTTATACTTATATATATGTATATTGTAAACTGTTTTGCAATGACAATTTTGTGAAATTTACTACAAGTTAACCAACTTTTACTCTGTAAGAATTTGTTTTTAATAGATAAAATAATTTTCAGAAAATCCTTGGACGGGTGACTTTTCATGATGTTCACTTCCGGTATCCCAACAGGCCTACTGTTCCAGTCCTGAGAGGGTTGAATCTTGAAGTGAAACCTGGACAAACTATCGCACTGGTTGGTGCATCTGGATGTGGAAAGAGTACAATAATGGCACTGCTGCAGGGCTTTTACAGCCCTGATTCTGGGCAAGTTGTAAGTAGAACACTGAAATGTCCATTTATGAATATATACAATATACATTGTTGTATTCATATAAGAGTTTAAGCTTCCAGGGTAACTAGAATTCATGAAACTGTCTTGGGTAATCAGTTGCAGAAATTTCAAAAGGAATACTTCTGATAACATTTGATACATTCTGTTGCCCGAGAGGATTTCAGGCCTGGTTTTAGGTGCAATAGTGTGGAAGGGCCACACAAGGGTGCCAAATCTGTGGCATGTCAGATGAGATGGTGAAACAGATTATTTCTTTTTCAACTCCTGCTTTGTAAATAATTAAACTATTTAACATGTGACCTATTTCCCAGCTCTCTCTTCACTTACATGAACTGCCTTGCACTTTTTAACTTGAGTTTTAAGTCTGTTGGTGTAGGTGCTATTTCATTCTGTTTTAGTCCCTACTAGCAATGCAGAGGTATGAAGAACAGCAGTTGGAAGGAAGAAAGTGCACATGAAATGATCTACTCCTGCTGTGCGTATGTGTCAGTAATGAAATGCTTGAAGTCAGCAGGGAAATAAGTGTATTAGATCAGAGTTTTATAATGACAGGAGCCCATTGCATTTATTGTGGCTCAGGTCCAGTTTAAACACAACTAAATCTCGGTGTCTGGATGAACAGCATCATACTTACAGCACAGGTGTAATTTGTCCCATAGCCTGGGAATTTTATCTGAAATATTCTGTTATGGAAAAGATGGATCTTGTATCTGTTTTTATGGGAATTTTGTGAATGTGCCTAAAAATTCGCCAAAAGTACTGAAGAGAAAACATTACTTGATGGATACAGAAAAAGGAGTATTGACAGAAAGCATGAATATGAGAAATGTGAAGTATGTGAATTTGCTGAAATGTTTTACATACATACTGAGAAAGAGACATGCAAACGAAGAGCAGCTTCAGCTTCTATATCACCTATGAACCACTTGAGATTGGGTGTGACTAATACTGATTACAGTGTATGAGGATGAACTAGAATAGCAGACTGATTCTTTGGAAGTTGTTGTTGACAAATTGCAAACGCTGTTGACGAACTTACTTGATCTAGATTTATGGCCTAAAGGATGTACAAGGGAAACTGCAGATTACATCATTTTTATTGCCTAAATAAGGTGTTGGAACAACCACATGGCAGCACATCTCCTTCCCCTGTCACACCACATATTCAGTAGCCGTTTCTCATCACAGCTCTTTCTCTCCCTCTCTGTCTATCTCCAGTCTCTGCTTCATGCTCCAAACCAAGTAATCCTACAGTATCTCACAGAGGTTACAAATTATCATTAGGATGAAAATAATTGACATACCTCAGGCTTCCATTAGTTGTGTTCATTTGCTAATAATAAATTAGTTCCACGCTGATGGTTAGTGTATTGAGAAACTATCAATCACGTATTTTGTTTGGTCTTTGTGCTCCAACAGCATATTCAGAACATCTGCAGTAAATGATGGTTTCATTGACTGGGACCATGTATCCACAGACCTGAGGTCTGATGGAATTAGAGACAGACACAAAAAAAAAATGTTATCAAGAGCAGGTAGAAACTGATTCAACGCTTACGAGCAGAAATACAATTCAGAATAGAACAACTGTTCATTTAGAAAGAATCAAGTCTGTTGAAGTTATGTTCTGACCATATCAATGAATATTGCTATGTATCTTGCAGAAGACATTATGGCATTTTGAAGAAAGTCAGGTAAGGTACATACACAAAATGGTGGATGATATTTGGGTCTGATTCAGAGGCTGGAAAAATCTGATCCTGTAATGCAAGATCATTATAGCCGTATTTTGAAAGCTGAATTTACATATCACTACGGTATAGGTACCTCAAACTTATGGAATTAATGGAGGAAAAAACTAACTCAGAAGTAAATACGTGCCATCAAATTGAAAAATGTTTTTCTGTAATAGCCGACTGCATACCAGATATTAGCAATGTGGTCTGTCACAGCAAGATATTTTGTTTAAAAAATATGAATAATGACAAAATGAAGGGCAAAACTTTGGTGCACCAGACAGAAATTTAGATCAAAGTATTTGGGCATATTTGTGACATGCAGTTGCCACAATTTGAATCTTTGTGTGCTATGCTTGTAGATTATCCATTAAATTTGTTACTTTCTTTTGTGTTAGGTGTAGTGCATTCTGTATTTGCTGTGCCCATTAACTGATGGATGACATTAACTGAGGGGGAAATACCTTTCACCTTAAAGCAACTCAAGGACATGCAATGGAATGTGAAGATAGCCAGAAGTAAAGAAAACTTATGTATCATATTTTCAATGTCCATGATGCACTTATCACAAGCTGAAAGACACAATCATGACATTGCTTACAAAGCCATTGCCGTCTTAATTTTATTCATGACTGTGCAGTAATGAACAGTTCATATAATAAAACCAAGAAATGCACTGATGTTAAAATTATATATTTACACACAATCTGTCAGAACTCCGTCATTTTTTTTTATCTATCTGGAAATCTTTAGGGAATTACTTAACATCAATAAAGCATATATAAAAACATGGTTGGATTATTAAATACACTAAAATATGTCCATAAAATGTTTGCGGGTATTATAATATTCGTTGTAGCAGCACAACTTGTTTGTGAGATGTGGAGGTTGTAGTGTTATTGACTTTTACAATGGTTCATGTCAGAAGGATGTCAAGGTTATGTTTTGGTAGATGATACTACCAAAACATAAACTTGACATGGACTTAATTCAAGGTCATCATGAATTTTGGAAAGAATATCAAGAAAATGGTATATGCAGCACTGTTTCAGCAGCTACATAACTTTATAACGTCATAATTAGAACCTGAGTTGCAGGTATGTAAAGTTTAGGATGAGTGTAATGTCAGTTTTATTATTAAGCTCACAATGAGCCACTTTTGTCACCAGAGAAGATATTTGAACCTGAAAGTTTTAACACGTCACTCAGTACTGTTTTTATGTTTATGGCGTGGCCGCCCTAGGCAGCTGTGTTTAGGAGGCGGTAAAATGGATACTTTAGATGAAAAAATTTTGTGAGCTTTACAAATTTTACATGATTGAGACAGATAGAAGTTATTTCAGGAAATGATGCTGTTTTTTTTAAATTAATGATTCTGTTTGGTGTGTCCCTAGTGGTTGCTTGCCGTGGGCACAAGGAAACCTAGCTACACAACTGTATATATGGCTTTTTTCAAATTGCTGAAGAGGAAGTAATCACTGGGGAATGGGGATGGACTACAGGCTTAATCTGTAGCCACTGCTTTTGTACAGAGCCACTGCTATGTAAAAGTAAATTCACCACCTCTCTACTGTACTGTTGTACATATTTACCCAAATGTGAGAGGAACCCACGCTTCTCAGGATTCAGATTTTACCACATTTAGCTTTGTACACAATGATGACCCTTCATTTTTGAGGTGATAAACTGCGACAAAATTCTGAGTATATATTCAAGTAAATACTATATAACCTGCTTGATATTCTGCAGCAGAGCAGTAGCCTTGGATGGTAGAGAGACAGACACCAACCCACCCATCCACCCACTCACACACACACACACACACACACACGAATATGCACTGACACAGGCACACTGTGTAAGTCTGATGTTCAAGTAATGAATCATTAAAAACCAACAAATAATCCTTCAAAACAAGCACGTTGACACATTCTGTGCTGGTTTTACTGATTGAAAACACAATGGGGGATGAACTGCCTTAAAATAATCATTGTGCCTCTTGACTCTTTAGTATAGCATATCACAGCTGTGGTCTGATGGGAAGACTGAAGCCAGGTGTTCATCTGGTGCAGGTGCCATTGATTGTGGGCTACAAACTAGAACCTAACATATGTAGCAGTTTTATGGGCTTGTTACAGATGGTGGATGGTCAAGATGTAAGCAGCATAGAACCAAATTATTTGCGTAGACACATGGGACTGGTGATCCAAGAACCTATTCTGTTTGACTGTTCTCTTCGGGATAACATAGCATATGGTTCCCCAGAGCCCTTGGAGATGGCAGACGTTGTGAAGGTTGCTTGTTCAGCTAACATCCACAATTTTATCACAAGCCTGCCACAGGTACTGTACATACTGTGGAAACAGCATGTCGAGTGGGTCCAGTTGGTAAAGTAATGTAGGCTGCATGCCACATAGACTGCTGAAGGAATTACACCTCGTATATAATGGAAAATCCTTGGCTAAAAGTGCTAGTTCAAAAATATGTATAATTATATCAAATATGTTTACTTTGAATTAACTATTTTATAGTATTGCTTGTTGGGTGTTTTTGTGATAACATTGTATTTTGTTGGTTTTTTAATTTATGTTCTTAGACTTTACTGTTTACACAATTAGTATAACTTAATATAAGAACTGGCTGTGAATTAAAATTTGAAAGTGTACTGGGCATGAATGACATCTCTGTTAAGTGCTAGGCTTGCAGTGTACTAGGAAAACTGTAAAAGTCATATAGGCAAGTGACAATGGCCGCTAGGAATGCAAAATGATCAGTCATATGGGTGTGCAATGCTGTAACACCATCAACATAAAAGTCAGGGGAAATCACTTGATCTGTGACTGTTCCAAGGGGTTAGTTTAATATTTCTTGAGGCCAATGACAAGAAGAGTAGGCTTACTGTGACACTGACACTGGAAAAATTATATTCTTTAGTGATCTTCAGTTTTAAAAGAAGTGACAAATAAACTCTGAATTTGCACAGTAAGACTGCAGTATTTTGGAGAACAAATTGTGAATCAATTTCACCTCTTCCTCCACAGAGAATGTACAAAAAGTCAGTGAAAAGGGAATGGATGCTTGGAAATATGTAGAGACCCTTGGGATTCTGAAGTTAATAGTTTTCTCTATAGTTTGACATGTATCAGTGTTCTGAAGACATCTGCTGCCTGCAAGGTGGAAACTGCTCATTCCATCTGAGGGAATAATTTCAAGGTTTTGTTTTCTAACCTGTCATAGACTGGTGAGATCTCACAGTGGGAAGAATGACAGGATATTACATAGCCTTTAATCTTCATTATTCTTTTGTTAGGGCTATGACACCATGGCAGGAAATCAGACAGGAGTGTCACAACTGTCTGGCGGGCAGAAACAAAGGATTGCCATAGCACGAGCACTGGTGAGGAATCCTTGCATTTTGCTGCTTGATGAGGCCACATCAGCTCTCGATGCAACTTGTGAAAAGGTTTGTGTGCAATCTGTTCTTTTGTAAAGGTTTTAATTGTGTATACTTTTATGTGTGTATTGTGCATCTTATATATAGTTTTTATTTCAACAAACAATAAACAATATATATATATATATATCTTTTATTTTAATAACATTTATTATACTCACTCCTACATGTTTCGATACAATTGTATCATCCTCAGGGAGTTCCACAGTTGTACATCACTAAAGTTATATAGATTCTGTATTATTAAAATTTCATTAAAAAATAATCAAATTAAAATATTTATGTGGTTGTTCATAAAGTGTAGTCTACATGATTTTTACAATACAATTTGTATCAGTAGTATGTTTATGTGGCCGTAAATACATTTGGATATTCCTGTGTTGATGTTACCCCAGCACACAGGCAACATCAACACAGGAATATCCAAATGTATTTACGGCCACATAAACATACTACTGATACAAATTGTATTTTAAAAATCATGTAGACTCCATTTTATGAACAACCACATAAATAATTTGATTACTTTTTAATGAAATTTTAATAATATAGAAACTATATAACTTTAGTGATTTACAACTTTGGAATGCCCTGAGGATGATACAAATGTATCGAAACATGTAGAAGTGATTATAATATAAATATTGTTAAAATAAAAAAATATATATGTTGTGCAATGTTGGCTGAAATTTTAAAATGTTTTGTGTATATGTTTATGGGATTGCTTCTTTAAAATTAAAAGCTGCATTGTTTGACCTACATGCCACTGATAAATATACATACAGGGTGAACACATGAAATATAGGTAATCTGAAAGTAATATTGCTGATGCACTAGAAATCACAGGAATATGTGTTGGTGAGTAATAAGACAGATGTATCAACAAGACAGGTACTGTACATATAAACATAACATTGAGGCACTTCTCGTAACCATTGTTGCTTTGAAAAAGGGTTAGGTAATGCTTATTCTGAATGTGTGTCCACTGCTTTAGTTACTCACCATTCAAATGGCATGTGCTGAATTATACTGTCATTTGTGGCCTTGTATAGCAGTCCCATTACAGGCCTGGAGTGGCCCAGAGGTTTCCAGGAAATTAAGGTTCTCAGATTTCAAGACAACAGCACAGCATGGTGGTAAGGTTGTCAACCTTATGCACCGGCCACCTTTACCCCCAGGAAATACATCTGGTACTCATTTCTGTTAGAGGCTGAGTCGACCCCAGGGCAATAGTGTAACTGGAAGGATTATGTCACTGAAAAATTCCAATGACACCTTCAGGAATTGAACCTGCGACCTGCCAGTTTGTAGCGTAGTGCCCTAACCACTACGCCACCGTGCACCCCAAACCACAAAAGTGACTGTACAGATCTTTATATTTATGCCTTCAAGGCACAGCTTACAGTAATATACAGTGAATCAGCTACATCTGTATCCCACAGTCCGCTGAGAAGTGCCTTTGTTTCCCTACAGGTGGTACAGAGTGCACTGGACACTGCACGTCAAGGGCGTACTTGTATCATCATTGCCCATCGTTTGTCAACTGTCCAGAATGCTGACTCAATAGCTGTGATACATAGAGGCCAGGTAGTGGAACAGGGTACGCATGAATTCCTTATGGAGTTAAGAGGAAGGTATTATGAACTGGTCAAAGGACAAGAACTGTGATTAAGTGGCAATTTGTTACACCTATCTTCTCACATGTGAAACTTGCAACTTCTAATAGTAAATGTGATTCACCCTGTCGGTCTCACCTTCTATGTCTATGTACGTGGGTGTAAGAGAATCTACTGTGACACATCTCCCAAATTAAAAAGTTTTCCAACCTGACCAGTCAGAATAATTTAGTAACAATTTTTCATATTATTAACATATACGTGTACGTTACTGTTCAATATGTGTCCTGCTAGAAAGGTTTTCTTGCCTAGAAGCAAGGAAATTTCAAGATACAATAAATGTTACAAACTTTCAATATTTGTTCAATTTTATACCAACTAACAAAGTAGCAGTCTTTAAGTTTGTAAAGAAACCATACCAAGGTCTTTTGCACCACAGATCAGAAATACAGTTAAGCAACTTGATGTTAATGCATGGAAACGTGGCAGGAAACATCACATTCTGACTGTACTGCCATTTATTTCTACATGTGAATTTCACATAGCATAACGCAGCATGGTGGCCTGCGTGTAATTTACTTGAATCAGCATGGGCTTAATGGAGTGCATAGTGAGTATACATCAATTTCAATACTTTGAAATACTGTGTGTCCAGTATTTATATATTTTTGTGCTCACTTCAAATTGGTGGTGTGTGGACAGCATACATACTTGACAGCCATTAATAATGGACGTTTTCAACATGGCTGCTATGTCAAACACCAAAAACCAGCATAAAATGTAAAATGTATGCTGCTCTCAGTTGAATAAAAGATGGAAATTATAAACATGGTGGGTGCTAATTAAAAATTCTTCTTACATAAAATCATTTAAGAACTTCACATTTGTGTCAAATTAAAATACAGTATACAGTTTAATGTTTTGTTGACCATGCAACATGATATATCTATACAATAAGAACCAACAGGATGTACTATTTACTTTCAATTTATTTCAGTAATTAACCTCTACATGTTTCAAGCAGGCTGACTGCTCATCATCAGGTGGTACTACCCTGTTGGCAGGATCCTGCCAACAGCCAGCCAACATAAACACATGACATACACCAATTGCTGTATATACAGAGTAGTACCTCCTGACGAGGAGCAGTAAGCCTGCTTGAAACATGTAGAGGTTAATTACTGAAATAAATTGAAAGTAAGTACTGTATCCTGTTGGTTCTTATTGTGCAGTATACAGTCTCAGTCTCCAAGTGAACAGCTGAGCTGGAAAACATGAAGCAGCAAAATAGAGTTAATGTTGAATTAGTATTATGGCACAGTTCAGGAAAGAATGGGCTCTGTAACTACCAGGTGGGCTTATAAAAATTTCCATCTTGCATTCAAGAATGTGTCAGAATCACCAAAGCAGGTACTTCAGATGTGGTTTGATGGTGAAAATGAATTGGTTAATGAGGAATATATAAATAATTGTAGTGATTTCATTATTATTTCATTTATGTCCTTAATTCATTTGTTCACTGAATTAACTTATTTTATCTTGATTTAATTATTTTATTTCTACACATTTACCTGTAAATTTGTTTTTTAAGTTACACTATGGTACTCATGCTTCTGGAGCAATTTCCAGTCAGACCACTACATACTGTGTAGAGACTGTGAAATGTAACTTACAGACCTTATTCATATAAGCTCCTGCTAATGTGAGTGTCATATATTGCTCCCAGCTCCTTGTACTGGAAGTAGTTTTCATCTCTTCCAGATGTCTGGTCTTAAGGTAACATGAACAGCCATTTAGGAAGGCATTATTGTGTGAAGTAATGTAAAAATGGTGCTTTTTTATTGTATAACATGATGGATACCCAGGTGTAAACAGGACTGAAATGATTCACCTAGAAAGATGACCAGTATAGATTTGGTAGTTAATTTGGTAATGGTGAATGATGAAACATTAATCAAAAGTTACTGTTACAGTGATGGAACTGAACTGTGGTTTGGAAGAAGAAATGCATGTAATTGTGTAACTGATTTAGTAAGAAACACTTTAGATAAGTAGCTTGCTGTGGAGCAGTGACCAGTTCATTAAAAGAAAAGTCAAGTCTTTATTACTTCAAAACTTTTTTAAATTTTTTGTTTTGTTTTACTGTAGTTTGCAGTAAAAAAGAAATGAAGGTTTGTATATAGAAGTATAACTGACTTACTTGATTGAAAGGAGGTTTACTTTTTGGCCCTCTACAGGCAGTAATTGGAAGTAAAAAATAGTTTTTATTAATGTACATAATATTGTGGCAATTCCAATATTTTCCTATATCCTGGGTCTGGACTTGGTATAGGATGAATTACACGTGGAATAGGATTTATTTGTTTATAATGCTGGGAAACACCGTTTGCTTGTTATGCTGTCCTTGAGATTTTCCCCTGACCCACCCAGCTTGCTATAGAATAATACTGTAGAAAAAGGAATGTCATTTTTCAATACAGAATTGCAAAATACAGTAAAATTGTTAATAATGTAGTGATTATTATTATTATTACCAGTCTCACAACTTTACTAGGTTTTACTAGCGTAGCCAGTATAGCGACTTGTTACAGATTTGACAGTCTGGAGATGGAATCCTGGTGGGGGCGAGATTTACCGCACCTGTCGATGCGGGCCCTTGGGTCCACTTAGCCCCCTGTACAATGGGTACTGGGTCTCTTTCCAAGGGGTAAAGTGGCCAGGTCATGGCATTGACCACCCACT
>JGI20166J26741_11610584_pt1 | contig 11588 bp, 10 predicted proteins | sample TergutCu122P5_FD_26741 | JGI IMG/M metagenome (IMG submission 26741) | reverse complement strand
TGACTACATTGAAGGACAGTAAAACTTCGAAACATGTATCTATTTTGTATCAGTTGTAAATAAATAGTTGCCACTATTAAAGTTCCAACCCTCCTACTTACTCTTTTCTGCTTTAACTATTACTTCATGAAATAAAGAACATGACTAACGGACTGATGGTCAAACAAACATACATACATACCAATACATGCATTTCACTACTATGACATTGTAATAATCACATTCAAAATATGTGAAACTATGCATACCCGCTGCTTCTCTATTCCTTCTCTTGTCTCTTCCAGAATCCTTTCCACTTCACCAACATTCAGAACTTCATGGACCTTCTTCAGAGCATCATTGCCAACCTTCAACCCATCTATGACCTGTCAATAACAAAATCACTACAATAAAAGGATACCTTATAGTATTCAGTCAGTGGGGGGAGAAAAAAACAACTTTGCATATATGCATGCAGACACTTGGGGAACCAGGCCGCACCCCATTGTATGTAGGTCTTCTGTCTGCATGGGGCTCTGTGGACAGTGACCTTATGTTTTCCTCCATATGTAGGAGAGCTCCATTTTGGGGACTCTGGCAGACATACATGAATAAATGAATGAGTAAACAGACCAGTGGCTCTGGTGACAGAGTATCCCTGTCCATGGGGATGCTCTGGTGACAGAGTATCCCTGTCCATGGGGACCCTGTTAGGGAATATGGAGGGGGCTCCCTTACCAGGGGACTCTTAGTGAAAGATAAAAAGAGATATATTAAGAGAGACGTAAAAATTCCCTGTAAATGGGTATCTCTCTCCACAGTGGCCCTGTTGGGGAACCTGGAGGGGATTACAGGACTTTTTTCTTGGACCCAGACATTAAGATTTTAAATCTGGGGGCCATTTGGAACTTTGGTAAAGGGACAGGGCTCTCTTGAGCTAATATCAGATTATGGGGCAGAAACAGCCATAAGGCCTAGGTGCATCGGGACCGTAAGGGCTCGAACCCAATGCAAATCTATCTATCTATGCATGCACACATCAGAATACGATTTTAATATTTCCAAATCTGCATGAAGTCTTAAAAATAGCCTTCTATTCACCACCCTTATCCAAACTACCATATCATATAAAATTCAGAATACAGTGAACAGGTACAGGGGAATTATTTTATCCAACAACTGTTGCTAGTCACTTCCTGTCAACTCCCTCACTTTCCAAAATAAATAAAAAAAAAAGGTAAAGCAATCCCATTACAGGCCTGGACAGGCCCTGAGGGTTCCAGGAGGTTGAGGCTCCCAGATTTCATGACAATCAGCACATGAAGGTGGTATGGTTGTCAGTCCTATGCACCGGCCACCCTTACCCCCAGGAAATATTCGTGGTGCTCATTTCTGATAGAGGCTGATTCAACCTTAGGGCCATAGTGCAGCCAAAAGGATAGTGTCAATGAAAAATTCTGATGACACAATCAGGAATTGAACTGCGACCTTCCAGCTTGTAGTGCAGTGCATCAAGCAACTGTCCACAGTGTGCCGTAATTAGAAAAAAGAACTGGTAAGTAAAGAACATCTGCGACGGACTGATCATTCGTTCAGAGGAGTCCTGCCGACTGTGGCGCGTCGTTGTGTGTGATCATGAAACCTCGTAAGCGAGGAGGCTAAAGCCCACTAGAGGGCTGTAAAATACAACCCCAATGGGGGTTGTAGCGCTAGGAGAAAAAAAAAAATAAATAAATAAATAAAGAACCCACAATTATGTCAACAGGGCAGTTAAAATGTAGATTCCTACAACAAAACACAGTTCTGGTTTAACTACTACTTTTAAACAAATGTACTACTGTGGAAAATTACAGGCTACAGAAAACTCTTGCTACTCACTGCATGTTTTGAAAACAGACAACAGAGATCTGCCTTTGCATGCAGCCTCACCTGCCAGCTTCTAACATCAAAAGTAAAAAAAGCATCCCTTTTATCGTGTCCCTGAGCACCACAGCTGTTGTGGGATGTCCCAATGGATAAAGGCTTTCTATGTAATAAAGATCCCATGCTCAGCGACATGATACAAGAGACACCCCGTAGTGTAAAGCCAAACGAAATGTCAAAGGGAAACTGAGCACAAGGCTTACTGAGAAATCAGTTCTGTGAACATTTAAATATTCTTTGCTTGAACAAACAAAACTTTTTAAAACATTCAATCACAGCAGAAGTTTATAATCCACTTCAACAGCAAACTCAAAAATTTTGTGGTCTATGTGGACTTACAGATACTATGCTTACACTGACAATTCAAGCATACCCTCCAGCGCTATTTATTATCTTTTTATTCATAACAGCCACCAACTCATAACCACCACACATAATGACAAAATAACACAGAGATGCTGTTACATCTTGCTCCTGTTCATAACTATGTGCTGACATAAAAAAAGAATACCTTCTTACCTGCATCTCAATGGTGGAAAATTCTAGGTCGTGTACAAGACGCTCCAAGTTCTCTAACTGGCCATCAGTCTTCTGAAGAATTTGTTCCTGAAATCTCTTCTTCCTCAGCAGTAACTTCGCACGACTAATACAATCATAAAAATAAAACAAGGCTGTACATGTTTGTAATGTTAAAATTAGTCTAAAAAAAAAAGCCACACATCAACATCCATTAATTAAACATTACCAACACAATTCTTTTGAAACTCTGTGACTTAATCAAAATACAATCCATAGTTCAAAATCAAATTTGAAAACGATATCCTTGTGCCTATGCATTATTCCATGACAGAGTACAGAGGACATGGAGTAAAGCCTTATGCCTTGTTAACCTTCACACTATGTGATCTTCACCTTCATTCTCTGGCGACTTCGTCAAGAAACTCCTCAGTGCACCAAGAGCCAATCTAGAAGTGATGGCAAAGAGAAAATTCTGGTCTCTGCCAAGAATCAAGTCCTGCAGTTGTACAGAACATGATCAATCATTACAATGACCAGGTCAGGCCAAGTGAATTCAATATTACGGCATATACCATACATATTTTGAGTACACCCAATTCCTATATTATGAAGTAATAAATTTAACTTCTTTCCTATATTTCAAACTTCAGCTTCAGCCACTTACTACAAAATCTATTCACTCTGTCACCCATGCAGGGCACAGAATCACTCCATCATGTAAGTAGCACCTGGTAAAAGTATGGAATAGACATACACCAACAGAGTATCCAACAATATGCTATAAACAGTGAGTTGTACTTTAACAACAATTTACACGCTGAAAGGTATAATATAACTATCAAATACAATGTGTATCAGTGCACATCACATTGACATGTACATGAACACTCACTCTTTCTTTCCATCCTGAAGTAGTTTTCGTGCAAGCTGTCTATCTTTTTCCAGAGTCTGTTCTATTCTCTTCTGATACTGCTTTATTTTATCCCGCTGCTGCTTAAGTTGCTAAAATTAAAATGTGAATAATGCATAACCTCCATAGAGTAATGAAATACACTTAGTAAAATAATCTGAGAACCAGAACCTCACAGAAGATTATACAGACGCGTAGAGAATTAATCGTAAATTATACTCGCCGGCTGCTCATCTAATCTTAATGCATTAAAAGATACAATTCTACGCCAAGGAGGCTTCCACATTACCATGTTAGCTTACGTACACTACAACGTAGTAACAAAAACTCCATATCTTACCAACACAGCTTTGTCATGCTCTGTAACCCTACTCTGCGCCTTTTTACTTCTACTAAATAATCCACCCATTATCAATGAGACCGTTTATAAAAGTTTATATTATATAAACAAGGGTAGCAGCACGCATTCCTTCTCAAATCACAACCCAACCCACGTCACAACCCGTCGCCCATTAGGGAACAGCTGATTGACAGGTTTGCCAACATGTGTTTCTGATTGTTCCTTTACATTTAAATTTAATATAACCGTACGCATTGTTTAGTTCGCTGTTTATGAAGTCTACTGTATTGATATAGGCTTCAAAACTTGGCCAGCGAAAGTTTGCATTAAGTTTACGATGTGTTTCGCCATCTGCCATCCAAGGCGAAGTAACCCTGAGACATGGACTGAACGCGTGCCTTGGTCTCTACGGAATCATGTGCAGTGAACCATATACCCTAGGGAGGAATTCGGGTGCCTACGAGAATTTTAAAATGTAATAATAATAATAATAATAATAATAATAATAATAATGTATTTGTTCGATAATTATCGCAAACCACACGGCGATGCCCGCCGTAGAAACTCTCTTTCCCAGGGCCGGAATAAGCGGCAGGTCAGCCGGGCTACTGCCCCGGGCGTCAAATGGGAACGCTAAGACGTCACTACAATATTCGGAAATATATTACTACTAAACTCAGGTTTCCATACGCGAAAAAATTCTCCGAAAATTATCCGCAATTTGAGAAGGGGCCCTCAAAAATATTCGTCAGCCCAGTCCAGGACCGAAAACGTATCAAGAATATCGGTTTGAAGGGTAGCCAAGTTATTAAAAACGTCAGCTACCTTGTTGTAGTAACATTAACAACTTACTCTGTTTTTTCCTCTTGCGTGCCCCCCACCACCTACAAAATATTCGGGTTTCTTTTAAATAGGATCCTACCCAAGATGTTAACAATAAGCTCTTGTTTACAGAGGCAAACATCCTGCATATCCCAGCTGAAACGTAAAATTCTGGGTGTGTCAGTCAGTGGCTTGACCTCCTCTGACCCTGCTATCATCACACTCGCAGTGCGTGCTCTTTAATAGTTCACAACTGCGACGACCTTGCTTCGGTGGTGTCCAGACTGGTTTAAGCGCGTGCATCATAATCGGGTAGACAACGTGTCAAAGCACACGTTGATCGTCATACAGGTTAAAGGTATCCAACGCTTATACGACTCGCAAAAACATAACTATTTATTATCGGGATTATAAACACTTTGGAAAGACATTTGTTGTGTGAACATGCGAACACTACGTGACATGACAGTACATGGGTGCGATGCAGCAATATCTTAAATATGTCTGCTTTACAGATGGAGTCGGGAACGTACTTGGAACAAGAAGCGGCATCACCAGCGTACCTCGCCATCCAGCTTTTGATGCAAGTGCTGAACGTGGTACTGCACACTTTGTGCACTCAAGAAAAACAGAGGAATGAAGAACGTGGAGAGGTGTGTAAATACCAGTTAGAATTCTAAGTTTGGTAGCAGTGGCAATATTTTGGGAACGGGGTTTACAATGGTCATTTTATGGGGGTTTCGGCACATGGTTTCAAGGTAGTTTTCTGCCAGTGTCGCTTTGCTGTTTAAATATTTAAATAACTCACAAAATACAACAGACACCGTTCTATAGCGTAGAACAAGGGCTCTTAACCTCTTTTTGTGCTACGGACTCCGTTGAGAGTCAGTTGCAATCTTACGGACCCTTTCTCGGAAAAATATAGTTACATGCATATAATACAGATAATGAGATTTATTGAAGTTAACAAACATTTTTGGAGTCTACAGGCCATAAATTACATTGTTGTCTACATTCATTATTGAATGAAAAGGTTAACTTTCAGTTAGAGGTTGGTGAAAATAAAGTTGTAATTTTTTCCCCCCATCCAAGTTCAGGGACCGCCAAGGGGCCTTGAAGATGTTAGTTTAAATGTCGATATAGATAATAATAAATATAGGCATATACGAGTATATTACGAAACCAGAATCTGAAACACAGAAATGGCATGAATGAAAAGAATATTACCAAGGGAAAAACTTCTTATTACAAATCCACAAATAAAGGATGTTAACCCTTTAAAGCCTTAAACCCTTAAAAAAAGCGTCGTACCGCACATCTAACCTCCAGATGCTCCATTTTATATATTTATTCAACAAATATACGTACTGAATATTTTAAACATGCTGCATAATCTCCATTTTTTCCTCTTCAAAATGCCGTTTACTTCATAATGCTACCTTTTTTGGTTTCTGTATTATTCACATTTTAAATACAGGCTGTGCTAAAATTTAAATGTAAAATTCCGGCGCCAAAAGGTGCCGTCTATCGTTGTAGATTTTACACAGGTCCATAAACGTGGATGTCAATAAATGTTCCGCCTTGTTTCGAATAACACATGATGGTCTCAAATTTAGGCGGAAAACAGTAAATTATAAGTGTTAGGTAAAAAAAAAACCACTCCACAAACTCATTTACACATTTGGAATGTGGAGCGCGCAACGCTATTGAACTGTAGCCGGGGTTTTTGAAGGGGTGGGGGTGGGGGAGGTGTAAACGCATCGTCTTCCCATTTATACTTCCGCCGTCCCATGTTATGGAAGGACGTACCGTGTTCTCAAGATACGTAATTTCCCACAGCTTTTAAGTTCTTTACAGTACTAAAGGAAAGAATATGCTTCCCACAATTGTGCTTGGTCATTTTAACGAAAGATCGTTTCTCAGATATGGTCGGCGAACTTTCAAGGGATGCACAAATTTCCCATTAATTTAGAAGCCACCTCGAAACTCTAGGTACCAGATCTGTGACATGAAGCAGGTTCCATCCTGAGGACCCACGAATACTATTAGAAGCCATGGGGGAAATTAAGTCGCCGTCCGGGCGCCGGGGTTTGTGCACCCCTGGAGTGGCTTATACATGGATGGGAAGACAATAGGCTCTTAAGAAGGATCCTAAGAAAAGAGGGCATGACCGCGAGGACAGGATTCATGTGCTTCAGAACAAATGCAGTGGCGAGATCTTGTGGACATAAATAAAATTAACCTTTGGCTGCATAACAGACAGAGAATTGATGACTGCGCCACTACGAGGATCTCACGAAGGCCACTGTCCGTTGATTTAAAAAATGTATGTATCAACGGCGTTTTTATTCCCACAGAAAACTTTACATGAAGCCGCTATGGTAGGCGACCTCATCACAGTCGATCTGTTGCTGAGGACGCGTAAGAGGCCGTCAGAACAAGACAAGGAAGGCTACACACCATTGCACTGGGCCGCTGCTAAGGGGCATGTTCAAGTCGCAAAACGTCTTATTGAATTTGGTGCCGAACTGGAGATAAAGGGCGGCATGTTCCTACTGACTCCACTACATATGGCGACAGGAGAAGGTCATTTGAATACATCTCTTGCACTCCTCGATGCCGGAGCTCAAGTGAATTCCCGGGACAGGTTCCGCAACACTCCGATGCACTGGGCAGCTTGGTTCGGTCGCCTGTCAGTACTGCGTTGTCTGGTTGACAGGGGTGGCAACTATTTTCTTACTAACAGAGACGGCTACACACCAAGGGACATGGCGTCTGTTAGAGGAAGCCAGGATATTGTACAATGGTTCGACAGGCTGCAAGATGTTACTTAACAAAGCGATTATACTTTGCAGTCAAATGTTGTTCTGCCCATAAGACACGCTCAAGACATGAAATAACAAAGACGTCACATTGTCACGTCTTCTCATCTGTCTGAACTGACGATTCTTTGTTGCAGTGACGATGCCTCCGTATTTTACGGCTTTGTTGTCTGTTACATACTGCGCTTCTCAGAATGATAAATGCAATCTTAATATTTTATGTATGCTACTCTCCTCGCTTATTATTGGTTCTTTTGGTAATTTTGTTCATGTATATGGAACACCTTGAAACCTTCCCAAGTTCACACGATTCCTAACAACATTCATGTGTTCAATTAATTTTACTTTATGATAACTTAAGAGGAAATTTTATTACAATGTAAAATTTAATGTTCGTTACATGGCGGACTGGGGACAAAATCTCGTCCATTCACAGTAAGTAACATTAAACTGTTTAACGGTCACGGGGCATTGACAGTCACGCTACCCTACCAGTTACAAATATTTTATGCCTCCTTTAGACCCACCTGTTACATGCATGTAAGTTTATATTAATTCTCTCTTCGTCCCAGTCCTGTCACATTCATTCAGCACTATTACTCACATTTACATCATACGATAATGTTGTATATATTATTTCCGGTAACTGGCTGACTCAACTAGTTACTGAACACCGCAGTAAGCGATGAGAGCCGAGTTCTCCTGACTTTAGTACGTTAAACACAGCGCTTACTATCTACATCTATGCTATCTACTTTCACGTGCGAATGCACCACATGGCTACTGATTGTTACTGATTTGTTTATAGGTGGCAGCACATTCAGTTATAGCCAACCAACTTTACGTTTTTTGCCCAATTATGTAAGGGCAGTTGTGTAATTTGAATATTAACTTGAGAAATATGAGATATATTTATACACATACAGACACACCAACTCACATGTAGGGACGCAGGCTTATATTACTAATTTACTTTTTTCTGCCATCTTGTGGTTAATTGCAGTTGGCGGACCTGCATCACAAACGAATGATCCGTGGGATAGTGTGTAGTGGGCGTAGACGGTATACACGAAGTGTGTGTAATTATTGTATTAGATATAATTATGGGGTGACAAAATACGCAATGTAAAAAAAGTTCTGTATGGTTTGATATGTGTATCCATGTGTGAAATGGAAGCAAAAAAAGTTGAGTGCATTCTTGTAATACAGATAGCGTTTTCCATTTTACCTTTTGTGCAGTGTAAGGAAGTGTGTGAAATACACGCAACAATAATTCGCCGTGTTGAAAATGAAGGTTTCCATAGGTAAGAATCCATAAACATAGCGAACGGGGTAGGGTAGTCGTTATAGCGACTGGGTCACGAGCTGGACGAGGTGGAGTTCGAATTCCAGTTCGAGTACGAAATTTTCTCATATTCAAACATGTCCAGACCCTCTCTAGGGCCCACCCAGCCTCTCCAATGCGTACCGGCGTTCTTTCTCGGGAGTAAATCGGCCTGAGCGTGACGACCTCTCACCTCCATCTAGCACCGAGATCGAGACTGAGTGGCACTATATCTGTACCCTCCTTCATGTGTCTGCATGACATGTGGGACCATTTTAACTTTACCTGTAATTATTAATTATGTCTGTTTCTTACTGTTTTCACTAGAGACATTTTATCACTGACTTACGGACTGATGGTATGAGTGTTATAATTGTACTGGAATTTTATGCACTGTTGTAGGGACATACATTCCTTGGTGGAAATAGTAACTGGCTCTTCCACCCCATGGGGAGATTGTATGGTGATATTAGAAGAATCCATGCCCAGTGGCCTCTATGTAAACCCTGACCAGCTTTCAGATATGCGACGCTTTGGACAGGTATTCAAGAATATGGAACTCTGCCTTAGCAGACATCCGACATTTGTACCAGTTGTACAGATGAGTTGGGAATTGACATACTGAAACAGACAGGAAGGAACTAATGCTGAATAAGGGAACCACACTGATTTCTCGTCAATGTGATTTCTTTATCATCTTGTTCCACGGGAACAGGGGGCCTTAAAATAATATAATAAGGCTAAAAATGTGTATTTATGTATAATTCATTATTTGATGCCCTGAGCTGTGACATCTCTATTTTATACATGTATCTGTTATTGTTTATTGCTGTCAGCTTAAATCACATTAAGTTCAGAAATATTTATGGCATTTCTTACAACAGGTTCAGGCTTGCCCTGTTGGTATGGTTGACATAGAAGCATCTGAGAAAGATGCCCTCCCACATTCGGTGCATGTGTATTCCAGTCTCAACCGCACTGAAAATCTCTTGTCTGCCTCACTGACACTACCGTTTCATATACGCTATCACAGCCCTATTCCACACGGGGGCTATTCCACAGTACAGCTGGGAGCTCCATCCTTGCTGCTGCATTGCCAGAATGGTATGCAGTGTGTGCAACGGGAAAGGGTCCGTGCTCCCTGCACGCCTTGTAGTCAAGAGCTGTGCCAGTGGGTCAATCTCGCATACAAGACAGTAAGTGAAATTGAAGTAAGAGTCTTGGCCTTTACACCAAGTGTGGTGCATCAAGTAGCGATTGCACTGAGTTGTATTTGAGGTGCATGGCTCGAATCTGTCAGGTCGCCAACTGCTTTGGTTTCAATTCGGTTCTTATACACAGATACTGGGATAGTAACTTATATAGCAACATGAATATTTATTTCTGAATTCTCTCCAGTTCAGTATTCAGTGATCGAATCATTTGACACTATGAATTATAGTCTGAGCTACTGACTACATTTATAAATAAAACAAGAAATAAATAATGTAAATAAACACCTGTTATATACTGTGGCCAGTGGATCTAAAAACCTCACTTTCACCATTGTTTTTGAGAAAATCCTCTTCCCACTTTGCCAAGCCATGCATCTCTCTCTCTTTTCTATCACCTTGCATTTTACAGTGTTGTCTAAGAACATTATGGACATCATAATTTTTCAGTGCATTGTAAAACTGACTACTGTCAGCATGATGTGGTAGCCAGCATTTTGTAACAGTACTGCCATTCTTACTGCAGCAGGTTGAGCGGAACTACCTTGAGCTGTAAAAATTATGGCAGCATTATCACCCACACTGTGGGTTGTAGATCCATTGGTCATACTATTCATATAAATCAAAACTGCCACATGAATTTTATTCTGGCTTTTATTGGCCCACTATCAAGTGATGAGCAATTAATAAACACACAGCTGGTCAGGAAATTCCAAGTGAGATTTGAAGTTCCTTCAGTAATTTTGCTGAAGATACAAGTCTTCTGGGATGTGACATTGTGTCAGTGGGGCCAACAACATGGTGTAACATCCCAGAAGACTTGAATCATTAAAAAATTTGATCTTTTATAGGCCCTGGTTGGTTTATTAGCATGTTCAGAAAAGCCCATCACTATGTAATGAGCACATTTTGAAACTTTGTGTAACTCAGAATTACTCAGGGATATTATATTTTTATGTAGTTTTACTTGTTCAGTAAAAGCAAGTGACATTGGTATTCAATTAACCTCTTTCCTCCTGTGGACAGAATTCTCCAAGTATCAGCCTGCCTGTACCAGTGGGCAACTCATCTCATCATGTGCTGGTCGTAATAGTTACTCTTCTGGTGACCTGTGGGGGATGTTTTTATATCCTGTCTGCAATAGCTGATGCCTGGCCTCACACTGTCAGTGTGACAGACAAGGCACACTGAAGAACATTCCTCTCGACCACCGACATCATCTCATTGGCCAGATTCATGTATTCCATCACTTGACTGAAGTGATTTGTGAAAAGTTTTGTGAACTGATAGCAAATGAGACTCTTTCATATTGTTTCTATACTTGTACAATGTTGATGGAAATATATTACGGGTTTCGGTTTACAAAGTAAAAAAGCAAACCCTGTACAGGCCTTGAGGATTCCAGGAGGTTGAGGTTGTCAGATTTCAAGACAATGGACATATGACAGCAGTAAGGTTATTAGCTGTACACACCACTCCCCCAGGAAATATTCCTGGCACTCATTTCTGTTAGAGCCTGAGTCGACCCCAGGGCCGTTGTGCAGCCAGAAGGGTTATGTCAATGAAAAATTTTAGTCACACCATTGGGAATTGAACCCGCAACCTTCCGGCTTATAGTGCAGTGCGTCAAACAACTGCACCACTGTGTGCCCCCAGTTTTTGGTTTGTGAATAGCCAGAACCTTGAATATGAGAGCACTTTGTGAGTTCAGATGGGTGGGAATAGAGCATGTGATTAC
>JGI20166J26741_11610473_pt1 | contig 11591 bp, 6 predicted proteins | sample TergutCu122P5_FD_26741 | JGI IMG/M metagenome (IMG submission 26741) | reverse complement strand
CCCCCGGCAGAAGATTACAATTTCATTCGCAAACGCCGTAAATTAGATACATAATATTTAATACCCACTTGTTGCACAACTGTAAATTAGCTTTCACATAGCATTCCTAAACACAGTTATTTTACAATAATAAATGATACTGTAACAAGGACATATACATTATTGTGTTTGATGGTTTTATAAGTATAATATAAACACAGTAAAGTGCGAGTGCTCTTTAAGTGATAGTATGACCTAAATTAATATGTTTCTTCCTAAATAATAATATACTTTGAGTAACATCACCCTTCATTGTCTTCTTGAACTGGTTGATTCATCTTTCAGACTTGTATGGCATTAAAATATTGGATGAAGAAATTACAACAAAGTATGTTACTTTAAAAATTGTTTTTATCTGCTGAAATATGATGTTTCACATGTGTTTTATATTTTGAAACATTGTCGATGAATATTGCATCCGTTTCCTGCCTTGTTTTTCATGCAATTTAAATGTAGTTGTAGTACTTGCATTGCACTATTTTTATATTTTCTGATGCTTTGTGATTTGTTGTTGATAATTATTGATACAGCATATAAAACAATGTTCTGTTGTCTTAATGAAATTATGATCATTTCCATCAGCTCTAAAGTCACAATTTACTCTCCTTCCAGTATGACATCAAAGAATCTACAAACAGTAACGTTATTCTGCATGTGATTACTTCTGTATTGGCTAGTTCTGATAGATATTGTGCTCTGTGAAGCAGAAATAGTGTTTCTGTTTCCTGTATTTCTCTGTAAACTAGATACACATAACTTACAAAGGCAAAGTACTTCTGAGAAATAACTTGTCTATATTACAAGGAAGTGGGTAAGTTTTCTTTGTCTTAAATTGTCCTGAGGTATGTGTAATACTAAACAGAAATAATATCTGTTATTATCCAGTTATGTGATAGTTGTACCAATTTTTAATTCATAGCAGAATCATTTTTATTTCAAAGTGTACAGTCATGTAGAAGAAAAAACATATGGAAGTTTTGTGACATTTAACCAGTCTATTTACAGAAACTGATGAGTCATAAACTTTGTTTTTTCACCTTACTGAATTAGCATATCAAAGTAAGCATTGCACTGATGTCAGTGTGCTTGATGTAGATGCAGTCATTTGTCATGTTTCACTGTAGGAGCCTTTTAAGCTTTCTTATGTTTGAACTTGGATTGTGCATATATATTTCTATAAACCAGACATGAACTAGAATGAGCACAGAGAAGATACAGTGTACGGCATCTGCAAGAATGTGGTAAGACACTCACATCAGCCACTTGCACACGTGCCAATGAAGAATTTATAGTCCTGGAGATTGCTACATCGGAGGGTTTAGTTTACCGTATTGGAAATTTACACACTACTGTTAAGCATGCCAATTTTCTTGCCGATGATGCTTTGCCAAAGGGCTTGTTTGTTCCCTACATTACATGAACACATAGTGAAATACGTTTCTTCCTTAGAAGTGCAGTGTTTGCATGAAAGGAGATTTAATGTTTGAGTATCAAGAGGGAAAGGCAGCACAGAAATATGTGTAGAATGTAATGGATAAAGAGAGGGAAGCATTTTGGCATAGCATAGTAGTTAACATTTTTATTGTAATTTTGTTTTCTTCTCTCCCCCCTCCCCGATGTCTTCCTCCATCTTCCTATACTGGGTGGTAAGTGAATTAAGTTCGCTGTGCTCCACAATACATATCCATCAGAACTGCATTTTTCATTATATATGCAAATAATTTCCTAAAATAAGAAATGCACTAGTTTTCATTATTGTGAGTTTTATCATGTGTAAGTACTTAATTCTTCCAGTTGCTGCCTAAGTTAAGGCATATTTTCTGTTATGGGATTTATGTGACATGTTCTAGTATGCTGTAAGGAGGGTAGATGTGTGCATGCTACTTGTGCAGTCACTGAAGTAAGTACAAAGAAAGTGGTTTATTATAGTAAACTTTCTTTAGGGTAATTCCCCGGCGTCTGGTTTATAATTGCCGACGTTTCGGAACCTTCCATCAGGTCCATCTTCAAAGATGGACCTGATAGAAGGTTCCGAAACGTCGGCAATTATAAACCAGACGCCAGGGAATTACCTTAAAGAAAGTTTACTATATTCAGTACACGGCGAAAGTCTAAAATCAAGAAAGTGGTTTATTGTCTACCTTGAATAAGAAAATTCATCTTTTTTTTAATTAAACAACACAGTGGGAAGAAACAATATTAGAGTTTGAATTTATTTATGGAAATATACATTAAGTAAAAGTTATGCATTATGTACTTGGTGAATTGAAATCTAATGAGCTTTTCATATTTATTAGAGCATATCTTGTGTCTACAAACATATTGTTTCCTTTGATGAAAATGTGTGAACACCGAATCGTTTGCATCATATAAATACGCAAATATTTAAATGTGCAACTTCAAGGATGGGTATCAAGTAAACGTCATTGGCATTTAGTGTTGTAAAGTAATACAAGCTAGTAATGAAGCATTCGTGTCTGTTGTGTGGTATGTGATGGAAAAAAAAACAGTAGAGTACATAGCAAAAATTGATACCACAACACAGGTACTCTTCCTGCAGAGAGTATTTTTTATCACAGTACTGAGCTCTGCAGAGTGGTTGGCATCCTCATTTGCTATGCAGCAACGATATCATCCAATCTTCCAGTGATATAAATACTCTCAGTATTGGAGAAGATAATGGAAAAGGAGTGCATATTTTGAACGTGGTCCATATTCACTAGAAACACTACCTTTCATTTTTTCATTTGTGATTTACTGTATGGAATGTCATGTTCTTTAGATCTAATGAATGTTAGCTTCTTTTTTAGGCAGTTGCTCTTGGATGGGTTTAATATCTTATAATTCTACAAACTTGAAGGAGATGTTGAGGTGCCAGTACAAAATCTGAACAAACTGACTAGCTAGGATTTACTAGCATGCCATGCGTAAGTTTTCATGGATGTGTGATCAAATGCAGCTAATTACTGTAGGAAATGTACGTAAAAATACATATGTTGCTGTGCAGATTAAAGTCAGGGGATTTATGGAATCTGTTCTTGGTATTTGTTGCTTATTATTTTGCAGTGTTTGAAGTATATGGTCAACAGATAAGCATTTTAATGTTGATTTACTTTTTATAAGACAGCTACATTCCTTTATGAGCTCCATGGTTTATAAAATGCAGAATGCATATTATTCAAAATATGTCACTTTGTGTTCCTTTGTGTGCATAATGCTCATTTAGAACAAATATGAATTAAAATTGTCCTATTTTTTTTTTATATATTCCCCCACCCCACCCCTACCCAAGTTGTGTTAAGGTTATGTAGTAGAAACAAGCACTGAATTGTATAACACTGACCAGCATTCACCAAGAATGAATGGCTTCATTTCGTTAAAGATATCAGGAATGGACAAATTTTTAAACCTTATAATTTGCAAGGTGAAGATGAAAATATATATATTTTTGTCTTCACCTTGCATTGCACTATCATAACATCAGTAAGTGCTAAAGAAGTAGTCTGCATTAATTTATTGAGTGGTTATGTAAGTTGGTAATGGCTTATGTACCTGAGCAGGCTGACTGCCGAATTCCATGGAGTAGAGTCCTTGAGAAATAGATCATTACTTAGTATGTACCCTCTTTGCAGCAGAAGTGAAGCCCTCAAAATTTAAAAAAACCAAAATTGGAATTGCTGTGAGCATACAGATGGTGTTGTAATTTGTCTTGTTCACATTTTTCATGTATTTGTCTGTGTGAGGCTGTTCTGTACCTTTCATTAATCACATTTATGCCAGGTATATGTTAAGCAAAAGTACCAATATGCCTGTCTGATTTGAAGAAAAACATTGATTGATGTTAATGAATATTCCAGGACATGTCACCAGGGCCCACTGCAAAATGCAGGTGAAGACTGCTTCATTTGGACACCCATATCTGTTGGTTAGCAAGTAGTTAGGCAACTGATGTTGATATGTAGGTCAGATATCCTAGTTTGAAGTGTGGTATTGGAATATATAATCATCTTTCTGTTTTCATTTGTTATATTCATGTGAATATTCATTTGAACTGTGCAGTTACATTGTTCATCTGTATGTTACAAGTTGTGCTCTGTTGGCAAGCTAAGAAGTGTGAGGGAATTAGGTTTTTCTTCCACTTTCCAGTGATTTGTTCATTCAGATTCTGATTTAAAGTTTCTTTGTTGAAATGTGATTGTTAATAATTTTATTTGCAAAACAACATTCTTTTTGGTTTTTTATTACTTGTACAAAATAGTACATTAGGCCTTGAAAGAGCTATGAAGAAGACCTGATATGTTTAATCCAGAAATGACTTAGCTTCAACCTTAGGTAGACTTCATCTCAGAATGGACTCAGAGGTCAGTGGTAAAGTTTAAGAAACACACTGCCTGTAAAATACCTATTCATTTAAAATTTTTTGCAGTTCTGTTTAAACACAGAACTATTCAATCTGAATTTCAGTGAACAACAGACAACAGAAAGATACCAGAAATACTGCTTCCCTTAACACTTCTAGCCTTGCCAGTTTTGGGGGGGGGGGAACAAAAAGCTGTCACTATAACTTTAACTGGTAATTTAACCTTTACATCATTTATATCTTCCCACCTACTTTTTTCCAGTGACTTTTGGTACCCAAGTGAATTGTGGACTTCACTTTTTGCTTTGCCGTGGAGCTTAGTGACATATCATGGAAAAGTCATTAATATTAAGACATGGTTTTCTTGAAATTAGGCTTTTTAGATATCTGTAATAAATAATTGTGATGATTGATAGACAGGAAAGAAGCATAATTTGGATAAATACAAGGAAATTGTGAGTAATTTGAATTGTGTCACCAGTTGTGCATTTACATCACATCCAGTTTTGAGCATTTGGATGCTTCATTCTGGTTGAGTATGTGCACCTAGGAGTGAAATGCTCAAGAGCTTACAGATTTTTTAAAGTGTAGCACTGATTTCTGTATATGTTCTGGTCCCCATGTTTAATTTCACCACTTTAATTGTTTTTGTCACAGAATTATGGCCCTATACACTAGCATAATATCTAGTAATATGTGGACCTTTTACGCTCAGTTAAATGTCCTGCTTGACAGTCTTATGTTTATGAGAGTGTTACAATTTTTTGTTTCGTGTTGCTATGAGTACTGAAGAAGTAAAGAATCAGTGAAACTGGTGAAGCTAGAGAGCAGTGAAAAGAGTGGAATAAATGATGCCTGGGAATGTGGGAAAACTCTGAGGAATCCTGTCCAAACATAACCTGTTAATATGTTCTAACGCTAATGCATGTGACTGACACTTCACGGTTGTTGGAAGGGGAACCAAGTTCAAATTTTGGCTGTGAAATTACTGTCTTAACTGCCTTTTTCATAGTCTTCTGCAGTCCCTGCAGGATGATACTGTGTTGGTACATCAGAATATACCAAACAATGCCCCAGTTTCATCATTCAGAATCATCTTACCATGGTTCTTTCATTACTGCAAAACTTAAGAAATGTATACAGCATAATAAAATTCCTGAATATGCAAACAGATCAACAGAAGACCAACTGCACTTTTCTGCATTTTTATGTTGATCATATTTCATTTTTATCTTGGATAAGGACTTATTTCAAACATGCAGACAAAGTATGGATGTGTGTGTTATAATAGACCAAACTCCTGAGAATTAATGCCTTCTTTTGCCTGTAGTGGTTATATTATATGTAGAAGAATATTTAATGGTTTTATAATGCAGTTTTTTTTTTCATGTGAGATATAAGGTTCTTATGGTGGTCATTGAGAAGATGGCCGTCTTCTTTGAGGTGATGACATGTAATGTGGTACATTGTACTGACATTTCAGAAGAATCTGCTGTCTCCATTATCTGTCCTGATAGTGGAGACAGCAGAGTACACTGTTACCGGACTACATGGCATCATGACCCAGAAAACAGCAATCTTTATAATCTTCATACCTTTGTTATGTCTGTTGTATTTGGTTTATGAAAATGTCATTAAAAGGTGTTACTGAGGTATGTCCTATACATCATAGCATATATCACACTATTGAGTGTCACTGTAAATATGTGTATGTCTTTTCAGCCACATGAACATATGAATGTTTAGAATGTTAAGACTGTTATCAGTAGATAATTTATAAGTGAAACATATTGAAATCAGTTTACCTTCTGTTTCATAACTAGACATATCTTAGATGCTCAAGGCATTTCAATTGAATGAAAAGGTGAAGAAAGCTTGTGTTCCGATTGTAGTCTTCTAGGTTGTGATGCTGTGTAGTCTTGTAGGTTGTTACAGTCAACTGTAACCATGATGATTGTGACAGCAGTTTCTTTCAAAACATAAGTAACCTTCAAGACCACAGTCCAATATAATCGTCTTGAGCTGCCAGCCACTTTAGGTTGTTCAAGTTAACTAGGGTCTCATAGACCAACTCCTTCTCTGCAATGTTGATTAACTTGAATCATCTGTTGCTGCTGGTAACAGGAAGAGATTTTATTGAAATCAGTTGCCATGAAGTGAAAGCTTCAAGACATGTAAGACTACAAAGTGTCAACTCAGAAGGCCACAGTCTTGTGTTCATAGAGTTTATTTGCTCAAAGCAAATATCATTACTTGACAAGTGCTGTGATTTGTCTGTACCACTTTTTTTTGTAAGTTTGGTTTCTATAAAGTGTGTTTAAGATTGTATTTGCCATATATATGTCTGTGAATTGTAACAAATTGTGATACTTGCTTAAACTGTGTAATATCAAATATGTGTAAGATTCTAAAGTAAAACAAAAATTCTTCTTTCTATACCTTAATAGTAAATATTAGTGGGTATTTATATTATATAATAAAAGTATATATGTCACAGTCCATTCTCTTGAAGATAAGTTATATACTGTGGAGTGTTATGGCCTTATTGATACCTTATGTAAACTGAATGTCCCGATTTCCTGGTATGTTGCCTGGAGGATATTTTTTTAATACTTTTGCGCTGTACAGAAAGACTGGCCCTTGCTGAAGTTTCATTTCATTAGTGTTATAATCAGAGTATAAATTCAGTTTCAGTCTGAGAATAGAGCGTTGTTAGCGATACATGTGTTTTGAATGTGATATTACTTTAGAATCTGTTTATCATATTAAGATAAGAGTTTTGGTTTTAAAATGTAAAGGTGAAAAAACATACACAGAATTGCACATTCAGAGTGAGAGAGAAGCGGGGTGTTCCAATAACAATGTTAAAGTTGGCTGTTCAAAGGAAGGAAAAATTTTTACTGATAACAACAAAAACTACTCAGTCTGCTTTGTAGGTCATGCTCTGACTCAAGATTATAGTCACCAACCTCTCATCTCAGAGGCTTGAGTTTGATCCCAGGCCAGTGGAAGTGGTAGAAAAAGTGGCTGTCTTACAGGCTTTTCTAATATTACTTTGGTTTTACCCTGTCAGTATCATTCCAAAAATGCTACCTACGCATTCATATATTAATCACTGATGTATGTAGTCTTGGCAGTTGATCGTGTTATTAAGTAACACACTTAAAACAGAGATGTGCTTGTGCTGAAGTTTGAATATATATATATATTTTCCTGAAAATGTTTAATGCATCTTAAACCAACCTGCTTTATGATATAAAGAGATGGTGGATCTCAAATCACATTGCACAACAGCACTTTGGTGCTTAAGTGTGGGTCTTTTTTTCTCAGTCATGCTTGAAACACCGTCTCAAGTGAAAGCTCCCAGAATATTGCAATACGGAAGTTGTTTTTGGAATTTACATAAGGTGGGGAAGCATATATATCATGTACTTTGATCAAGTCTTTTATGTTTATCAGTTATGACAGATTCACTGGATTCTTTGAAGATTAATGCTTGAAAAAATAATGAAACATTTGAAAGAAATTCATGTTATATCTACTAGTCTTGCCTGAGTTATGAAACTGTAACTTAGGTTATTGTAGCAATAGATATTAACACTGGAACAGTTCATTGGATCATATGTGACCTTACAAATACCAGGTATCAGCATCAATATAATTACCAGTACATTAAGGTATAGTACCATTTATTGAAAGCCTCAATATTGTGAATACCTACTAGGTTGAATGCAGTTAGTGAATTACATGCATTTTGTCTAATGGAATTTTATATGTTTATGTACATAGTGGTTTATGAGTTTGGGAGGACATGTTGATGTTCAAATTATATAACTACAATATATAGCTGTTTTGAATATGTGCCTCAGACAGATTCTAGTCATCTGTTATATCCAGGTAACTCATCAGCAGCACCTTTGTTGAAAGTTGCATATTCATGTTGTATAAATAATATCTGTTCTGTTCATAATGTTGCAGAATACAAATTTCATAGTTGTGTCTCATGTACAACAAAGCACTGTGTTGGGATATCATTATTAATATTTACTTCTGCTGCTGCTGCTGATACTACTACTACTACTACTACTACTACTACTACTACCACCACCACCACCACCACCACCAATAATACTAGCACAGTAGTGGTGGTGGTGGTGGTATTCACATTCTATGCATGTGTGTGCTTGCACCCACACACATGCACATTATATTGCCAAATAAGATATTTAAGTATTGGCCTCTGTCACTAATGAAACAGTGGCTATATTGAAATAAGTTAGAATTATTTTGTACCCTTCCTTGGAATTGACCCTGAGGATCGCCATAACTAGTTACAAACCAACTGACATGAGCACAAAGCAGTCATTTCTTCAAAATACATGAAAAGTAAAACCTCTACCATACTTAGTTATCAAAAATATATTAAATAAAACAAAGAGTCTGATGCCATAAGGGATCATAACACCAACTGAAATGGGACATCTTTCAAATATAATGTCTGATCATTTCATGGAGGATCCCATGCAATACTACTGTATAACAGACATGTACATTGGAAGGAGGAACCCAGTCCACGTGTTTAATAGAAGTATTGCATCTTTTACATCACCCATTTCAATTTATTACTTTTCAATATATGATGACAGTATGTTACAGTTTTTGCCATAAGGTTATATGTAATATCCACATGTAAAATTACGGTCTCTGTTGTTTTGTTTAACAGGCTGTTTTAAGTTTATGAGTTTCTTCTCTTACATATTTTAACTGGTGCTGATGATGGTTACTATTTAAGCTGAAATGCATAGCATGACCAGCGATAAAATATTGTTGAAGCGAGTGTTGTGACAGATGGTCATCTATGTTTGTCTGATTTTCACACATTACAACAGAATGTCTACCCCAGAAATTGAAGATAGTTTGGCAGTCCAGTCTGTTACAGGTTATTCAGAAACATTTCTATTTTACAAGAAGTCATTGCCTCTTCTGAATTTCTCCAGCCATTTATCAGATGCTTTAATTCCACCTTCTCCTCAAATTCTCAGCCAATTGTACCTGTACTGTATGTCAAGATATTCACAGGTTACTAGCCTCTGCACATACAAATGACTTATGTAGTCTCATTGATGTTATCATTTCCCATTTTTCTTAATGCATGTCTCATTGAATCATTACTACAGTGTAGGGACTGACTTCTTGCCCCAGGCATTTCTTTTAAAAATGTTGTACAGTTTGTTCAGCATTGTACTTTGCCATTGTTTGTTTCATTGGCTTCTGTATGTCATGAGCTTGAATCACTTTAGTTTTCATGGCCTGAATCAGCACTAGAAGTAAGAATCTGTGGGCTGTTATAATCTTAAAAGAAATTTGAAGTTGTTAGGCAATTGTCATAAATAATACTGGGGCTGACAGTGGTTGGGGATAGGTCAGCCATGTACCTGAGTGAAAACTGAAAGTGAAGTACTGACTGAAATTGAGTGGAAACAAAAATTAAACATCAAACTGATTATTTTCTGTTGTTATCATGTTCTTGATGTCCTTTCTGTGTTAGAGGATTTCCATTTATAACAGATGGTTTGTACTGATTTTTACACTAGATTCTCTGGATTCACTTCATCCAAGGTCCACTGAAGACAGATATCACTGTATTACAAAATCCAAGTGAAGGTGCAGTTATAATAATTCAGCACACTGAATAATAATATTTTTACAGGAAAAATATGCAGTTTGTATGACTGTATTCTCTTGAAAGTCATGACATAGTTTTTCATAAATATATATTGAAGCACAAGATAAAACCTGATATGAAATTTGATCTGTTTAAAGATGGTGTTACCTTTGAAGGATTAATCAGACAGCAGAAGGTATTTTCTTAATATCCCATGCAAAATTATGCCTTTCTGGTTCAAGTAGCTTTACAAGTAAACAAATGGTGCTGTTGATAGACAGTGCAGGTTTGTGCACTTAGGGTACACTTGTCATTGCTCCATCCAGGTAATGAATTCTGTGTAGTCAGATGAATGGTACAGGCAGCTTTTGATTTTCTTATTGGTCTCTCTTAAATGTTATGCAGAATATGAATTACATGTTGTGTGCAACCGTAGGCTTCATTTCAAAGAGAAGTACTTGACAACTTGGCTTAAGTATGCACTTATGGTTTTGAATAAGGTATGTTTGTATAGATGGAAACTTCTGTTAAGGATGGCATTGTATCTATATACCAAGCAATTAAGTAAAGTTTTCCTTTTGCCTGCCATGAAGGCTTAGTGAACATGTAGCTCCACTCATTCTTAAATCTTGGTACTAGATGGAGGAGAATGATCAGCTGCACATACCAGTTACTCTGATCCTGAGGAAAAATCCCCTGGTACCTATTGAATAGGAGGCTGTGTGATATATTAAATATTTACAGTAACAATAGTAAATGGATTTCTTGAATGTTACTGATATAAAATTAAAATGAACGATACTGTGAGAAGTATGAAAGCAGTTACTAACTGGAGAGAAATATGCCAGAAGAATAAAAAAGGCAGGTTTATAGAATGTGGACTGGGATTCAGTTTTATTCACAAAATATATGGAAAATACATACATATGCTAATTCCAAGAAACACTTCATAACTGTTCACATTGGCATGCACACCAAATCACTGAACTTCCTTATGTGCTATCAACTGGCTTATGTAGGAGTCATTCCCACCCTGTGGTAGCAACAGTTATATTTTAAAAACTCAGGTGTAAGCCCTTATTCTGCTGCAATTTGCAGAGTAAGAGTAATAATATCAGTTTGACACAAGGAAGGAAGGAAGGAAGGAAGGACAGTATCAATACTGTCTTCAGTCATGTTGCATTAGTTCGGAGAAGCAGATTTTTATATTTATTGAGACACTTGATCTTTCCCTAAATAGTTTATTAGTTGTTATCACTGAAGTTAATTTTCGGTGTCATTCTGTTTGGAGTGGAGGATTAGTAGTAGTCAGTTCCACATTTCAGCATATAAGGTACAGGAGTTGCAAAGTGTATGATTTCTTTACCATTATGCTAGCCTTCAGTATTCAGTTTGAGATGGAATAAATTCGGAGGAACCTTTCTTTCCTTACTTACTTACTCCATTGGGCAGAGTCCTTCTTGAGAAGCTAACTGGTTTTGCAGCTAGTCAAGAAATTCCCCGCATTTTTGGAACCCGAAGGTTCAT
>JGI20166J26741_11610251_pt1 | contig 11593 bp, 9 predicted proteins | sample TergutCu122P5_FD_26741 | JGI IMG/M metagenome (IMG submission 26741) | reverse complement strand
GCCTGACTGAGCTCTGGTCTCTGCCCAGACCGCCCCAAGGGCTGAATACCACTAATAATAATAATAATGAGAATATAGGTCTTCTGAAGTCTAATGGACCAGTTTCAGCTGGAGTTTTATTAACATCATAGTTCCCTGCTTCAAGTCTGCCAGACAAACAGCCTTTTAACATTTCTCTGTCTGAAGACATCCTTCACTTCTCTGTGATAGGCATCCTTGTGGTGCACATTGCTGTAAATACATCCTAACTCTCCTGGCTGGCAGACGGCCTTTTTTAACACATCATGTGTGAAGACATCCTTTAAAGAGTCTTATGATACATACTACTTTGAGACATCCACCCATCATGCCTAGTTGAAAGGCAGTCTTTAACACATCACATTGAAGACAATTCCTGTGATCCTGGTTGACAGGTTGACACATTTCTCTGTGAGGACATTTGGAACTCATGCATGCAGAATCCCCTAACCAGATTACCCTTGTACCATGAGAACACTTGTTCTTTTCCCACCCCAAACTCCAGATTGGTTATTCAAAGCAGAAAAATGATGAAAGGCTAGTTTACACATGTGCACATTTATTTAAGTGTGTGACTGTGTAGAGCATTTGAAGTCACAAACACGTGTCTAGATGTAAGAAGCAGATAAAAGATAATATGTGGCTAATATTAGGCAATTGACTGTGCTGTGTTTAGTTACTGAAGTATTACATTTTTATGTTTTCTTGCTATTAAGGGTTATGCTGATGTCTGTTTCTCTTGTTTAAAAAAAAATTGAGAACAAATGTATTTGGATGTCTTCGTTGAGAAGTGCACAAGGCCCCTGTGCCAGGTCACACATTTTACTACATTTTGTACTGTGGTGCCTAAGATTTGTGGGTCTTCAATAGGGAATGTCCTTCATGCACCCTTCTGGCACAAAAATTTTGATGTGGCTTATAAATTTTTGGAAAATTTATGACCCCAATTATCATTTACATCCAGAAATGGTATATTGAGATTTGAAGAAAATTTGATACACCAGGGCTTTGTATGTGTCAGTGTGCGTATGCGCTTGGAGGTATCAGTCCTTTGTTCATTGTGCGTACAGCAGCCTTTTTTCAGATGAGCACTATTCTTATATCTTGCCTACATAGCTGTTGGCTGACCAAATTCAAGTCAGTTTTACAGTTACTTTTTCTGTTGCGTACTTTATTTGTTTAACATGTCTAAATTTAGTGAAAGTGATGAATTACTTCCTCTGGGTATAGTATGTAAGCAATGATTGCAAATGCTAATTGTTTAATTCTGTCTCTTTTTTTGTAGTCGAGTTGTGCGAAAAGCAATTGCTCGAGTCTATATTGTGATGCATCAGAAGCAGAAGGAGAACTTGAGGAAACTTTTTAAGGTCAGTGTTCTGAGGAGTTTTTCCCCCCCTCCTCCCCCATCCATTGTGTTGGATATCAATACAGTGGTCTGTGGAGAGGAGTCCTCCTTGAAAAGCCTGTAGTCATTCACTGTCTAAAGAAATGATGCTTTAACGGACCTGAAGGTTCATTAGCCAATGAGATTTGAGTTTCCCACAGTGGTATCAGCATTACAGACATCTGCGGTCTGATGCTTTATAGTTTGGTAGGTGGCTGTAGGTGCATCAAAATAACTTCCTTCCCACATTTTAATGGTGGAAGATAGAACATAGCCAGCAGGATTCACATAAGTTTTGGTTCCCATCTGCTGAACTTCCTGGCATCACAGTACAGAAGACCATAATTTTGGCTTATTACAGTATTCAACAGAGCCCCTGTTTCCTATCCTGAGGTATCATATGTGTTCAACTTGGATACTACAGAAAGAGCATTTACTTTAGTAGTGTAATGACTGATATCGTTCGTACATGAATTTTATACAGATAACACCAGTATGTTCTTGGTGTTCTTTCATTTCTGTGCGTGGCAGTTTCATGTCTATATCCACTGTTGAAGTTGTAGTCACTACGTTTTCAGTGTGAGATACTTTTGACCACATGATGCAGTTGTTGCAGGATATGTAAAGAACTTGTTTGACTGTTAGCTAATGTAAAAGTCTGTTTAGGCCTGATAAGAATGAAAAAGAAATACTGTTGCACTGCTCTGGTTCAGAGAACATAAAAATTATGAACAGGGTTTTAGTTCATAAGTAAATGCCGGTTTAACAAGGATTAAGTTTATCATCACTACAAGCACAGTTATAAGTTTAATTGCCCTACCTTGGTAATCACTGTTCCGTATTCTCACTTTACCTGTAGTTATGAGAGATATAATATTGTCAATGACACTGAACTCTGTAGTCGCCAATGTGTGACTTATAATGCACTGTTTATAATTACTGTGAGTAATAATCTCTCTAACTGCTGTAACACGCTTGAGTTAGTATAGTTCACATACAATAATAATAATAATAATAATAATAATAATACAATCTTGTAGAGGTGAATGAAAGCACTACTGTGGTGATGTCTAAGGAATGCTGCTACTTTGTGCAGGCTAGTAATGTTTTGTGACACACGAATACACTGTTAACTGACTTCTGTATGCAGTTAATTACTGCTAGGATATGTGATCCTACTTGTGGCTCACTTAATTTACACCAGTAACACAAATGCACAAGTTTAAACACTTTCAAGAACTATGTTTTGAGAAATTTGTCTGTTGAAGATGCTCATGAGGTTTTATGTGTTGTTGGACCATGGAGTCGCACAAGGAAATAAAGTGACACTCACTAGCCTGACCACGCGAGGGGACAAAGGCGTGAACTGGATCAATCTGGAAAACTCCAGCCACGTCACGTCACTTACCTTATGAAGGCACGTGGAAGTAGCGTGCACTGCATAATGTTGTGCAGTCATAGCAAAGCAACATGTATGAATTTCAGGTCACACCATTGAACAATAATTCACAAAAATATGCCCCTTGCATGTACAAATACATTCAAGTATAGTAATGAAACCTAACATGTTAAAACTGGTCATGTCTGTTTTTTACTGTTCGTGAAAGTAGTTTATAGTTGCTCTTGATAATTTTTATGGCTGTAGGTTAGAATTCTGGCCTGTGAAATAATTTTGCAAAGGAGAAAGAAAATTGTAAATTAAAAAAAGTGCCAGAAGGAGATAGAAATATTCATTAAAGCAGACAGCTAATATATAAAGGTTTCACAGAGTGCGAAGGTTTGATATGATACTGTAATGCTGCGATGTTTGTACTGCGATTTAGTTCAGATGTACTTTTTGTATTTGTAGAACAAGAAATACAAACCTCTGGACCTGAGACCCAAGAAGACTCGTGCAATTCGCCGGGCACTGTCCAAGCATGAATGTCAGATAAAGACCCTTAAGGAAATTAGGAAACGTCGAGCTCATCCACCAAGAAAGTTTGCTGTTAAAGCCTGAAATTCAAATGACTGCTAATTTCCTGTATCACAAGTAAAATATAAATTTAAAACAGTGTATTTTCTTGTTTATTACATCAAATCCCTCATTTTTGGATTCCTCTAGTAGAGCTGCTTATTCATGCAGGTAAGAAATGCTCATTCATTTAGAATTAAGTTGTGAAATCGGCACAGTAAATGGCATGGAGTTTGTGAAGTTTTTGTACAGGAAATTAGTGGACTGTGATACAAATGCATCTTACAGATCTTGCATGTTGTATGATATATGAATATCTTTTGGATCATTCTGGTATGAAACCTGTAATTTAAAAAATACTTGGTACTGTTGTATGTATGTATTCTGTTGTGAACCAATTCATATGCACCCCACATTACTGCAAACTCGGTATATGTGTCTGTGTGCCACTGTTCTGTGTGGCCGTATGTTCCGAGTGCTCTTGTATAGCTTCCTTGTCACTTGGACAAGAGCACACATGTCGAGGATGTCAACCAATTTGGCTTTAGAGGCATCCATTTGGCAGCGAGGCTATGGCTTCATTGACTTCTATTATTACAAGGATAAGCAGAATGTAAGGTCCCCAATTTTTTTATTTAGAATATAAGCAATTATAGTGACAGGTGATTGAGGTATAGGCATGCACTTAGTCTGTTTTTGGACATTGTAACTGCATCTGTTAAGGCACTTGTCATGGCAGTAGATAAAGAGTCACAGCCTTGGTGATAAAATGTCTCTTCATGCAGAACCACTTCATCCCCACTTTGACATCTTCATCAATTTGGAAACATGGAATTTGAAGGTGCATCTTCATTTTGTGGATCAAATGGAAGTCTAATGGTGCCATATTTGGACTACAGGGAGGGTGGGGAAGAATCTATCATTGACAAGTGCTCAATAGTTCAACTGTGGTGTGAGGACTGTGTGTGGGCTGGCAGCTGTATTCATTTTGACAGTAATCTGAGTCTCCTGCAGCACACTGCCTCCTTACTTCCAGTTAGAGTGCCTTATAATGACAACTGCTGTAAGTGAAATCCACCGAAATGACCTTGAATGTTCCAGAAAAGACTTTCCTTTACCCTTCCCAGTGTTAATGTCTTTGAATTTTTTCATGGGGAATTGTGACATGTTATGGATTCTGATTGACCATATACTGTTCCATGTCACATTGGTTTGCCATGGGCTGGGTGCTTTTTGTGCAAGGAAAGTCAAATTACAAATCACACTACTACTTTTTTCCATATTTTCGGTATGGTTGCATTTATTTAAATGATGGTGAGAAGGGTGTTTTGTCTGCACTAGTGAACAGGCGTGCCACCCGGTAGCAGGAGTAACATTAGTGGCAGTGCTGATATGGAGGTAATGTGTGGTGGAACAGTACAATGCCAAAATAGTGTTCAGTGATGAAGCCACTTTCTGTGTCCTGCCATGTTAACCACTTTCAGTTTAGAAGTTTGGGGAAACAGTAATCCACATGCAGTAATTGAATTTGCAGGGGACTGTCTGAAGTGACTTTTGTACTCTATCCAAAGGGAAAGTGGGCAAAAACAATTGTGATAGGGGTAGTGTACCTAGATATATGTGTGTATATATATATATATTTTTTAATTGTTGCACCGTGCATCTTGATATCATCAAAGTCTTTTATTTACTAACAGATGCACTTTATATGAGTCTTAGAAAGCATTAAAATTTATATTAAAACTTATATTAAAATTGCCCCTATGTGTTTTGGTCTATGACCATCATCAGGGAGCTTACATATGAGCCTAGCTAAAGTCACATTTATTAAATCGGTAAGAGTATGTCGTTATGGACTATGCGGTTGTGTGGCAGCATGTTATATATAACAAGTCCATGGTGGTGTGTGTGCTGTGCAGAGTGAAACAATTTTAATATAAGTTTTAATGTAAATTTTAATGTTTTCTAAGACTGATATGAAGTGCATCTGTTGGTAAATAAAAGACTTTGATGTACCTAGATATGTTGGAAGAATTTCTTTCGCTGAGTTTGGAAGCAGAGGGCCCCTAATGCTGTGCTATTCAACAAGACTGCAGTGAGTGCCTCTGTTTCCACATTTCAGATTTTCAATTTAAAATTACTATGGAAATGAATTGGCAGAGACAGCCATTTTGCCTGGCAACTTCATACCACTGACTGCAAACCAACAAAATGTGCTGTTTACATTTCACCTTTGCTCATTGCTTTGCTGAGACTCTCTGGAAGGTTATGAACTGCTGTGGCTACAGTTGTACCCACCATGCTTCCAGATATGTGGACCAGACCTCAATGCCAATATGACACTGGACTACTTATGGTGCACTCATTGAACATCTGTGAGTGAACTGTTTAAGTGTGGGTCACAAAGCTGAATCACATAACCAGCAAATATATGTTCAGTTTGCATTCCCTTGCCTGTTATTTCTTGAGCAGTATTGCATCAAATTGTCTACATTTGTGTGTTTACTTTTTTTTATGGCCTCTGTGTAGTCTCTGTTGCACATGCCTTAATATTACATATTTCAGCCTGCAATACTGTAGTATTCTGCCAGAGGCTGAAGATGTTCTTTTTTGTGCCATGGGTATACACCCCAGCACTAGTAGCTTCATGTGCATTTGGCCTGTCTGGTCTTTCATTTTTACCATTTTGAAACTCACTTTTCCATCACTGCTGTCAGGAAGTGCACCATTGAATGGTTTATTAGGTCTTCTTTATGAAGTTCAAAAGAAAGCCTTGTGTGGAGACTATGTCTGTTCATTTGTGACAGTATTGACAACTAAACTGTTAGTCAGATTTACATGAAATTTGATGAAGGACTTCATTCTCTGTGGCTGTTAATGGATTTACAATAATTGCATCATTATTTGTTATAGGAGTTCTTTATGAAAAGTTGTCAAGCAACTATAAGTTCCGCGGTAACATGTGTTGTGACTGTCCTACAATACTTATGGTCATAAAAGAATTCCTACTTACAGTTTCTTGATATGATGTAGATGAAATTTGGTATAGATCAAGGGTTCTTAACCTTTTTTGTGCCATGCGTCCCTTTGAGAGTCTGGTGAAACCTATGGACCCGTTCTCAGAAAAATGTATTTAAATGCATAACATAGAGATATTGATATTTATTGAGGTTAAACATTATTGATGTCTAGAGCCCATAAATCACTTTGTTGCGTACAGTCATTATTTAATGAACAGCTAAATTTCAGTTAGAGGTTAGTGAAAATAAAGTTACAATTTTTTTTTATCAGAGTTCATGGACACCTTAAAATCTGAGGTCCATGGGCCTCAGGTTAAGAATGGTTGGTCTAGAGCAACATTCTGTAAAATGCTTGCTGCCTGCTGTTTAAGTCCTTCAACATTTCTAGCCTGTGGGGTCAGTTATGCACTTCTATTAATGTAATGGATCCAAGAGTGAGATGTGCAGTGGCCCAACAGAGGGCTTCTTCCTTGGAAATCATCAATTTGTGAACAGGGCAACAATGTCAAAGCTGATTACATCTTCATATGTAACCTGGAGAAAGTTAAGTTTCCGGACAAACACAACATTCACATTTCTCCTTCAGAATTGTTTGTTTTCCTTTAAATAACAAATCCAAGCTCATGAATAGAAAATTTGTATGCTGTTTTGGGTTTACCTGGTCTGATGACTTCATGCAATGCATGTCATGTTCCTTTGTCAGCAAACAAAATTTTCCTCCCATGATGAGGCAGCATGTATGGTGTATGCATTCAGTATTTTTAGAGGTATAATTTACTGTATTACTTATGTGCACACAATGAAATCTTTTGTACAATATGTAACAATATAAAAGGTTGGGTTTGTTAGTGAAGTCACAAACTGGGATGAAGTGAAAGCAAAGTGAAGGTGTCTTTAGTGTTCACAGTTTCATTTCCAAGTGTGCTATGGTGTATGATATTGCAAGTCAGAGCGCTGTAAAGATGATGCTCAAAATTTAACTTCATATTTTCCATACTCATGCACTAAGAAATATTTACACTTATGTAGTAAACCAGCAAATGCACACTAATAAAATATGCTTTATCATATATTAAATTTCACCTACATGTTTGATCGCTGTTGCGACCATCATCAGGGTGCTTTACAATAATACTGGTAAAATATAACTGCCCAAATTGCATAAGTAAGACACACTATGACAGTGAATATCTTAAGCTCTCCCTGTGGTCATAAAATATTAGATTATATTGTTGTATAAACAGATAAAATTTATATTTTTGTTAAAAATATAAATTTTATGTTTTTACATCAACACAATGTACATTTTTGTTAAAAACATGAATTTTGTCTGTTTTTACAACAATATAAGCCAATATTTTATGATAATAGGGACAGCTTGAGATATTCATTGTAACATTCAGTGGTTTTACTTATGTAATTTGGGCAACTGTTATACATTACCAGTATTCTTGTCAAACACCCTGACATTGGTTACAAAAGTTACTGTAACACATAGGTAAATTTTAATATATGACAAAGCATATTTTATCAGTGTGCATTTGTTGGTTTACTACATAAACTCAAAAATGTTTGCAAATAATGTATCAGCAATATTATTCATACATTGGTCTTATTACATAATAGTTTCAGTAAATCTTAAGAGGGCATTGCTTTTCCTTTCAGTCTGAATATGTTTCTATTTTATGAAGAGTAAAAAATATTTTATAACCCTTTATTTTCTCATTTTTGATGGGTTAAACACACTTACTCCTTGGTCCTATGGCCCTCTGAGAGCCTTGGTCTCCCTAATTACAGACATCCACTCTGCTCTATTCTACTGCCTCCTGCTACCACCTTTTGAAGGGTTAAACTCACTAGTAATAACAATAAAGGGACAGGTGATTTGGGATTGTCCAGTTTCATGTGGTAACCATTAAAATTTCTCAAATATCCCTTTCTTAAACCCCAGCACTGGATGGAGTTGAGTGGTTAATTTCATGCTGCAGCTACTTTACCCTCAGGAAGAAACCCTGGGACCAATTGAGTAGGAGGCTGTGTGGGCCCCATAGCCAGTCTTGACATTTTAGAGGAGAAAAATCTCTTCCTTGTGCTGGGATTTCAGCACCTGGTTTATCCAGCCTGTAGGCCAGCCACTATACTGCTAAACTATACTGGCTCTGATTTCTCTGTTTTGTTGTAAAAAAATTTCTGACTGCAGCAATGAATTACAATATTTCTGTCTCACATGTAACGGTGTCTGTAATTCTATTATTTTAACACAGGCATAGTAACAAAGTAAAATCACACATACAAGAGATTTTGGTCAGTAACTCTGAGAGGATGAACACTTGGAAGATGCAGATTTATATGTAATGGTAATATTAAAATGGAACATAAGATATGGGGAGATAGGATCTGGACTACTGGATTCACATGCCTCAGGATGGGTTCCAATGGTCAACTCTTGTGACAGTAACAAAACTTCAGATCCCATAAAAGGCAGAAATTTATTAAATGAGATCAGGATTCCTGCGACCTAATAGCAGCACAGCAAAATGTTTAAGTGAAGGCTTTGGATCAATCTTAGAGTAATAAAATGCATTACACACACAGTGAGATGGTAGAAAATACTGGAATGATGGATGGAGGTATAAGTTTCAAAAGTATGTTACATCAATTGTGTAGTATGTATTTATTATGTTTAAATTAAAAATATAATACTGTGAACTTTTATTGTACACTCATGACTGTTATGTACATAGAGTGATTGGTAACACACGTGTTCTGCAACAAAAAGGAATGCAGAGATCACAGTGCAGGACTAAGCGAGGGCTATTATAAAATCAGATCCTTTCTTCAACAAATTGTGTTTGACTGAAATGTGTGCAACTGCACAAAGAGAGACTGACAGAAAATAGAACAGTCCTGCAGGAAAGTGGGAGTCGAAGAGAAGTAATGCAATTTGAGCTCTGTACTCTAACATACATACTATATTTGGATTTAACCTTCTTAATTTTTCAGTATATAAAACTTAATAATTCATGTTCCAACATGAAAGGGATCTTCACTGCACCATCCCCACAGAAGTTGATATTTCTGAAGTACTATTTTATAAATCAACCCAAAACATGTCGTTTAAGAACTGAGGTAAGGAATTGTTTATGACGATGTACAATGCAGCATAAGGAGGTATTTCATTTTCCCTTAGTCCACTGATGATATCTCTCCATTATCACTAGATGTAACTGAAGGCTCAGTAATATAACAAAGATCCCTGCTATTAGTAGTGGTTTTCATAACATCAGGTACAAGGGCAAACATTTTTACAGTATATAAGCCCCTTGGGAAGTTGTTTTGTTTCTCCTGTTTAATGCAATGCAATCCTGCCTGCTTGAGCAGTGTCTGAAGAAGAGAGATTGGCCGTGTAATAGAAGAATCTTCCTTGTCAACTTCAACTTTATCAGACGATGTCAGGTTTTCCTTCACAACTATAATTCCATTGGGTTTTAATCCCCTCCTGTGAAAGACACCACATGAATTTATAACAGTCAACATTATATCGGAAATGTATCATTAGAATCTTAGAATGCTGCACTTTTGACTGTGCACAAATTGACAGTGAATGACAGTATAACCAACAGAATACAGGGAAGTTGTGACTCACACCTGTATTTTATTATCCTCCAACATATTTCAACTTATGCAGCCATGCTTGTGGGAGATCACTGACAGTAATAGTGGGAGGTATTGAAGATATACAGTATACAGAAAGACAAGCAATATATACATTGATGTACATAATACATAACAAAAAGTTATAATCTAACAAGTTTCAAAATAATCAACCCCCGTAATATAGTACGGCACTCACTTGGTGCCTGTGTAAGTCTGTGAATTGAAATCCTGCAATACTTTAATATTGGGAACCACTAATATAGTGCCAACCTCACTAGCCACCATCCACCAAAGACTTTGTGATGCAGATATGCCCACAAGCATGAAATATTGCATGATACAGCAACATGTTGGAAGGCATGTGCGGAATGCCGATGGTGTAGAATAGGACCTCTGCCTGGCACGACAGGATGGGTCAGCGACTACTATCTGTGCAAAAACATTCATCCACTGCACATAGTAGATATGTCTGTTCAAGTGCTCTACCAGCCAGTGTATTTGAGACTGGTGCTGTTCATTGACTCACTATAAATACAAACAAGTACTGACTTCATAACTGTGGCTTCCTTTGTCCTCTTTGCTCCACTTTTTCACCTCCACATGTTTCAAGTTACTGCACCAGACTATTTAGAAGAGAAATTAAAAGTTGCACAGTTTACCAAGGCCATACCTGAGTTGTCAATGCATTGTCAGATGAACACAACATTACAGTACAGTTTTTAATTATCTCAACTCTCTAGTTCACCAGTGAAGTAAGGGGAAAGCATCAGTGTTGTTAGTGAAAAGAAAGAGACCTATTTCCTGTAGGTCCTAAATAGAATATAGCCAAACATTTTTCCTTATGGGACAAAACTATTATTCAACATATTTGTGACATACTCAGTGAAAAGAATAAATGGGAAATTTTAGAAATGGCTGACATATAAAAGGTGAATGGTGCAAAACAAAAAATGGAGGAATAATTAGCATATGGATAGTGCATTTAAATGCAAATATATTAGTGATATGTGGTTACTAAATAAAAGGCAAAGATTTGCAAGTGTAAACCACATCTATGTATGTGTGATGGCCACAAGCTGTAATGTACTGATATTTGTCCAACATTATACAGATTTATAAGGATGTTTGAACATAATGAGTTTCATGTCTTCTTTAAAATTCCTAGCACAGCTGACCCTCAATGAAAACTTGTGTGTGAAGCATGAGACTGCTACCTTTGGCAAGGACAACGTGTTCCCCATGCCTAACTACCTTCTGTTAGAAAAGAGGCAGTGTCAAAGGTCAAGCTTCTCCATCTGCCTAATGGTTACAGATGTGCAAGACACCATTATTTTCATACAGAGTTGTTTAATTGTAGAACTGAGTACTGCAGAGTGAAGGCCAACACTGAATGCTATGCAACAACCAATGGTGTCCAATCTAAAGTGCAAATTTCCATGTTAACCCATTGGCATACACAAACGTCTGTCAGGCGTTCTGAGCCATCGATGTCTTTTCTTTTAATTCTAGCCTTCTGTCAGTAGATGGCATGACATGTCTTATACCGTTTCAAAGCTTAAG